>Ga0302321_100000134_pt1 | contig 66660 bp, 56 predicted proteins | sample Fen_T0_1_FD_202505 | JGI IMG/M metagenome (GOLD analysis project Ga0302321, IMG submission 202505) | Peat permafrost microbial communities from Stordalen Mire near Abisko, Sweden - Fen_T0_1 | ecosystem: Environmental > Terrestrial > Soil > Wetlands > Permafrost | place: Sweden: Abisko... | reverse complement strand
CTACCCAACTTATTTACCCTGGCTGCTCTGTTTGGTGGTTTCTATGCCATCGTGATGGCCATCAATGGGCGTTTTGATCTGTCTGCCATTGGCGTCTTTTGCGCCATGATTTTGGATAGTCTGGATGGCCGAGTGGCTCGCATGACCAATACACAAAGCGCCTTCGGAGAGCAGATGGACTCTTTGTCCGACATGGTGTCTTTTGGTGCGGCGCCCGCACTGATCAGCTATGTTTGGGCGCTCAAAGGTTTGGGGCGCTGGGGGTGGTTGGCTGCATTTGTTTATTGCGCCTGCGCTGCGCTTCGTTTGGCTCGTTTTAATGTCAACACTGCTGTCGTTGACAAACGCTATTTTCAGGGGTTGCCGTCACCAGCCGCAGCGGCATTGGTGGCTGGTTCGATCTGGGTGGCAACCGATTTGGGTGTTTCTGGCAGCAGTCTCGCTTGGCCGATGTTTGCAGTGTCGCTGTATGCTGGCTTGACCATGGTCACGAATGTGCCTTTTTATAGCTTTAAGGATGTTCGCATGAAGCGCAGTGTGCCCTTTGTGGTGATTGTGTTGATTGCCATCGCCATAGCGTTGATCAACATTGATCCGCCGACTGTCTTATTCGGGATTTTTGTGGTCTATGGGCTCAGTGGTTATGTGATCTACTTTTGGCGCAAGGCCAAAGGGATGCCAGCGAGTGTCATCAGCACGTCGACCCAAGAGCCTGAAGAGCGCGGTCTTCATCATTAAGTGACTTGCCTGTTAAACACTGCGCGAAGGTTTAAGAAAGTCTCGCAAGTACTTGGTATTGCGAGACTTTTTCAGTTTAAACTGCAGCCTTCGGTTAAGTGCGATCAGGAGCCAGTGTCATGACAATTTATCAACAGAACACGCAGGGCAAAACGTCGCGAGGAAGGTATTACCTCCTTGGGCTGTTTGTTTCTTTTGCATTGCTGCCAATGTCACTGACGCATGCAGCTACCCCAAAGAAGGTCCATGCAAAAGTGCATGTGACGAAGGTGCACGCAGCCAAAGTTCAGACGGTCAAATCAAAAAAGGTGGCTGTGCCAGCCAAGCGCCGGGTTGCCACGGTCGTTTCTCGCAGACATGTGCAGCCCAGTCCGCAAGCGATGCTCGACAAGGTGCCCGCCGCGCCTACCTTGGTGCATTCCTCGATCGGCGAGCTCAACTTGAAATCCAATTCCGCATTGGTGGTGGATCAGCAAACCAATGAAGTGCTGTACAGCAAAAATGACAAAGCTGTGGTGCCGATTGCTTCTTTGACCAAACTCATGACCGGCTTGCTGATCAGTGAAGCAAATTTGCCGATGAACGAGTCGATTGCCATCACATCCGATGATGTGGATACAGAAAAGCACAGCAGTTCTCGCTTGCAAGTTGGCAGCGTGTTAACGCGGGGTGAATTGTTGCACCTGGCCCTCATGTCGAGTGAAAACCGTGCAGCCCATGCACTGGCCAGAACATCTCCCGGCGGGCTGGCCAACTTTGTTGCACAAATGAATGGCAAAGCAAAGATGTTGGGAATGACCGACACCGTCTACGTTGAGCCAACAGGCCTGTCCAGTAACAACCGTTCAAGTGCCCAAGACCTGGCTAAACTGGTGGATGTGGCGCATCGGCATCCGTTGATGCGCGAGTTGACGACATCACCTGGCTTTGAAGTGGATGTTGGTCGGCGAACATTGCAGTACAACAACACCAACCGTTTGGTCAAGAATCCCACCTGGGATATTGGTCTGCAAAAGACAGGCTATATCGCAGAGGCTGGTCGTTGTTTGGTCATGCAGGCGAGCGTGGCCGGACGCAAGCTCATCATGGTGTTTTTGGACTCTGCGGGCAAGCTAACGCGTATCGCGGACGCCGAACGGGTGCGTCATTGGCTTGAGGCGGCGGACCACAGGGTTTCGGCTAAGGCGTCTGTACCAGTGATCGGTGGCTAGGTCAGGCTGGGAAATAACCGAGGTTTCTGGATATCTCGGCGGCAGTTGCCATCAGTTTAGGTAACCAAGCCTCGTCCATTCGCCCTGTGGGGGCCGAGATGGACAAACCGGCGAGCAGTTTCTTTTGGTCATCAAAAATCCCTGCAGCCATGCAGCGAACACCTAATTCAAGCTCCTCATTGTCCGTTGCATATTTCTCACGCCGGACTTTCGCCAGTTCTTTTTCAAGCGCAGGAAGTTGAGTCAAGCTGTTTTTGGTATGGCCACTCAGCCCGGTGCGGGTGGCATAGGCGCGAATTCTTTGTGGCTCATCTGACGCCAGAAAAAGTTTGCCAACCGATGTCAGATGCAAGGGGGCACGTCCTCCGATAGCACGAATCACTTGCATGCCAGAGCGCTCGCTATAGGCACGTTCCACATACACGATTTCATCACCCTGACGTACGCTCAGATTGACCGGTTGCTGGGTGATGCGATGTAACTCGCGCATCGGTTCCAGCGAGGCGTCACGTACGTTGAGCCGATTCTTGACCAAATTACCCAGTTCCAGCAGACGCATCCCTAAGCGGTAGTTGCCCGCCTGTGGCCGATCTACAAAGCGACCTGTTGCCAGGTCGTTCAGGATGCGATGCGTGGTTGAGGCGTGTAAACCAGCCTTTTCGCTGATTTCCTTGAGTGACATGGCGTCTTCTCGCGATGCGAGGATGTCGATCAAGGTAAACATTCTCTCTATGACTTGCACGGTGGGTACCGAGGGTATCCCCGAGTCTGCTTTTTGCATGAGACCTCCTACAAATGTACTAAATATTTTACGCTATGAAATATTGGGGTGCGGCGTCTGCCAAGTGCCGTTTTGCATCAGTTCATGGGGTTTGAAGCAGGACTTGTAGTCCATTTTTCGACACCCCTCAATCCAATAGCCAAGGTAAAGGTAGCTCAGTCCCAAGGACTTTGCCTGCTGGATTTGCCACAGCACATTGAAGGTGCCAAAGTTCTGCCCCGCTTCGGGCGCGTAGAAGGTGTAAACCGCAGACAGGCCGTCTTTCAGTTGGTCGATGATGGACACCATTTTGAGTTCTGCCCGCGGGTCTGAAGATGCTGGCGCACGAAACTCCACCAGCCATGAGCGTACATTGGAGCGCACCAGGAAATCGGTGTACTGCGCTTCGTCATCAATGTCCATGCCACCCCCGGGATGACGGGATTTTTGGTATCGCTTGTAGAGATCGTAATGTTCTGGTGAAAAGGTGGGTTTCATCACCTTGAATGTCAGGGACTGGTGCTGTGCCCATGCACGCTTTTGACTTCGGTTAGGTTTGAACTCGGAAATGGGTAAGCGAATGGAAAGGCAAGCTTTGCAGTTGTCGCACTGGGGTCGGTAGACGAAAGAGCCACTGCGGCGAAAGCCATCCTGTATCAAGACATCATATTTTGTTGCGTCTACGGCTTCGCTGGGTGCCGCCACCTGTGATCTGGCCAGGCGACCCTCCAGGTAGCTGCAGGGGTATGCAGCAGTTGAGTAGTACTGAATGTCCGAGATAAATCGCTGTGCGTGGGTCACTTGTTAGCAGTCGCTGGGGACAAAAGACAATTCCAGTATACGGGTGAGAACATCCACTTTGGAGCAGGCAATTTGGCCGCGCCAGTCACCCCCTCGATAAACGAGGCCCTTGGCATTTCGGTCGCACCGAAGGACGCCAAGTGGCGAGTGTTTTGTTGGCAATCGATCTGCTGAACGCCGCTGTGGCGGCACAACGCTACCATCGCTGCAAGGGCGATTTTTGAGGCATCCGTGACCTGATGAAACATCGATTCACCAAAAACGGCTTGTCCAATCGCTACAAAATACAGCCCGCCCACCAGATGGCCGTGCATCCATGTCTCTACGCTGTGCGCAAAACCCGCTTGATGCAGTCGGATGTAGGCTTGCACCATGTCCGGAACGATCCACGTACCCGATTGCCCGAGGCGACTGCTGTCAGCACACGCTTGGATAACGGTGCCAAACGCCGAGTCCACTCGGATTTCGCAGTCTGGACAACTGGCGAACTTTTTAAGCCGTTTCTTCAGTGAATTGTGCAGGCGAAATTTATCAGGCTTCAACACCATTCTGGGGTTGGGGCTCCACCACAAAATAGGCTGCCCAGAACTGAACCAAGGAAATATCCCTGACTGGTAGGCGCGCAACAAAGTATTCACAGACAAATCGCCTCCGGCGCACAACAAGCCCGGTGCATCCGAGTTGTCTGCCCAGGTCTGATGGATTGGTGGAAACGCTTCACCAGCCTCCAGCCAAGGCAAATACGATGAACCTGCTCTCATAGGTGGACGTGTTGCGGTGCACTGAGGGGCATGCAGCGCGACTCAAATGCAAAAAAGCACTGTTCCGTGAGATAACAGAGCTGCTTTGGAGCGAAAAACAGGTTTTGACCGATTACAATGGCGAGGTCGGGGCGTAGCGCAGCCTGGTAGCGCATCTGGTTTGGGACCAGAGGGTCGAAGGTTCGAATCCTTTCGCCCCGACCATTCATCTCTCGTGATCTCTGCCCGTAGCTCAGTTGGATAGAGCAACAGCCTTCTAAGCTGTGGGTCGGGGGTTCGATCCCCTCCGGGCAGGCCATCAGCGCAAACGCCCTCAACATCCCCAAAAGATCAGTTAGTCGCTTGAAGGCCATGTTTGAAGTGGTCCAACATGCGCTGCTGGCTCAAAACCGCATCACGTGCCAGCAAGGCTGCCATTAAATCGCGGTGTTCCTGCAATGACTCTTGCACCCGGCCGGATTTCGACAGTGAGTCGTGGCGGTGCAATTTCATCACTTTGCGCAAATCCGATACCACCTGATTGCGCCAGCGGTTGTTGGCGATCTCTAGCAGCAACATGTGAAATTGCTCATTGATCACGAAAAACTGTTCGCGGTTGATTTGTTCTGGCTGCACCGTTTGCTCTAGCGTTTCATGCAGGGCCTGTAATTTTGCGAGCTGTTCATCGCTCGCCTTTTGTGCGACCACGGATGCTGCATCGGACTCAAGCAAGCCCAGCAAGTGGTACACATCTTCCAAATCATTTCCCGAGACTTCAGTCACATAAGCGCCCCGGCGCACCTTCATGGTCACCAGTCCCTCGGCAGCCAGCACCTTAAGCGCTTCGCGCAGTGGCGTGCGGCTGATGCCATAGGCTTCAGCGATTTTCAACTCATCAATCCAGCTGCCGGGCTTCAAGTCATGGTCAAAAATGCGCTGGCGCAGGAGTTCCGCTACCTCTTCGTAGAGTGCGCGTGGAGCTAAAGCGAGTCCGGTCATGCAGAAATTGTAAGCTGAGCGGAATTTTTTGTATCAATAATTATAAATAACGTAAACTGTGTGGGCTATTTAGCAACCAGCGTCATTGCAAGTTGGGCGGTGTCGCCGGACAGTTTGAACCTCCGACTGGAGCCTGATTTCATGACCCAAAAGCTTCCCGAATTCCAACCCGCCGATCTCCAGGCCTGGGCGAAAGCCGCTGCCAAATCGGCCCCCAATGGTGATGTGGCTGCCCTCAACTGGCTCACGCCCGACGGCATCACGGTCAAGCCGCTGTACACCGCTGCAGACACACAAGACCTGCCATACACCCACACCTTGCCCGGTTTTGAGCCCTACCTGCGCGGGCCGCAGGCCACCATGTACGCTGTGCGTCCTTGGACCATCCGCCAGTACGCCGGTTTCTCCACCGCCGAAGAGTCCAATGCGTTTTACCGCAAGGCGCTGGCCGCCGGTGGACAAGGCGTGTCGGTGGCGTTTGACCTGGCCACCCACCGTGGTTATGACTCAGACCACCCGCGGGTGACGGGGGATGTTGGCAAGGCCGGCGTGGCGATCGACAGCGTGGAGGACATGAAGATCCTGTTCGATCAGATCCCGCTCGACAAGGTCTCGGTCTCCATGACCATGAACGGCGCGGTGCTGCCGGTACTGGCCGGTTATGTGGTGGCGGCAGAAGAGCAGGGCGTGAGCCAGGACAAGCTCTCCGGCACGATTCAGAACGACATTCTGAAAGAGTTCATGGTGCGCAACACCTACATCTACCCGCCAGAGCCGTCGATGAAAATCATTGGCGACATCATCGAGTACACCGCGCACCATATGCCCAAGTTCAACTCGATTTCGATCAGTGGCTACCACATGCAAGAAGCCGGTGCCAACCAGGCGCTGGAGCTGGCGTTCACCTTGGCTGATGGCAAGGAATACGTCAAAACTGCGATTGCCAAGGGCATGGACGTCGATGAATTTGCCGGCTGCCTGAGCTTTTTCTGGGCCATCGGCATGAACTTCTACCTGGAAGTGGCCAAGATGCGCGCCGCGCGATTGTTGTGGTGTCGCATCATGAAGGGATTCGCTGCCAAGAAGCCCAAGAGCCTGATGCTGCGCACCCACTGCCAAACCAGCGGTTGGAGCCTGACGGAACAAGACCCCTACAACAACGTGGTGCGCACCACCATTGAGGCCATGGCCGCCGTTTTTGGTGGCACACAAAGCCTGCACACCAACTCGTTTGATGAAGCCATTGCTTTGCCGACCGAGTTTTCCAGCCGGATTGCGCGCAACACCCAGCTGATCGTCCAGGAAGAAACCCACATCACCAGTGTGATCGACCCCTGGGCTGGCAGCTACATGATGGAAAAACTCACCCAGGACATGGCGGACGCCGCTTGGGCCATCATCGAAGAAGTCGAAGCCATGGGCGGCATGACCAAGGCCGTGGATTCTGGTTGGGCCAAGCTCAAAATTGAAGCCGCTGCGGCGCAAAAGCAGGCGCGCATCGACTCGGGCAAAGACGTGATTGTGGGCGTCAACAAATACAAACTCAAGACCGAAGCCGCCATCGAAGCGCGCGACATCGACAACGTTGCGGTGCGTGATTCCCAAATTGCCCGCCTCAACGATATCAAGGCAAAACGCGATCCAGCCCAGGTGCAACAAGCGCTGTCTGCTCTCGAAAATGCAGCGGCCAGCGGCACCGGTAATCTGCTTGACCTGACCATTCAGGCGATGCGCGCACGCGCCACCGTGGGTGAAGTCAGCGCAGCCATGGAGAAAACATTCGGCCGCCACCGCGCCGATACACAAAAGGTGACCGGTGTGTACGCAGCAGCCTATGAGAGCGCCGAAGGTTGGGACATTCTCAAGAACGAAATTGCAGAATTCGCCCTGGCCCAGGGTCGTCGTCCGCGTGTGATGATCGCCAAACTGGGCCAGGACGGCCATGACCGCGGTGCCAAGGTGGTGTCCACCGCTTTTGCCGACCTGGGTTTTGACGTGGACATTGGCCCGCTGTTCCAGACCCCCGAGGAATGTGCGCGCCAGGCGATTGAAAACGACGTCCACGCAGTGGGTGTGTCGACGCTGGCTGCCGGTCACAAAACCTTGGTGCCCGCCATCCTGGCTGAGCTGAAAAAGCAGGGGGGTGACGACATTGTGGTGTTTGTTGGCGGGGTGATCCCTCGTCAGGATTACGACATGTTGTATGCCGCCGGTGTCAAAGGCATTTACGGCCCCGGCACACCAATCCCGGTCAGTGCCAAAGACGTGTTGGAGCAGATCAAGAAATCTTTGCAAGCTTGAGTGTTGCCGTGTTGTCATTGGCTCCCGTTGCTTGGGGCGACTTCGAGGCCCTGTTGGCGATTCGTGTGGAGGCGTTGCGTGAGAGCCTAGAGCGTCTCGGCCGTTTTGACCCGGAGCGAGCACGGGAGCGACTGGCGGCTGGGTTCAAACCCGAGCACATGCACCACATCACGCAGGGTGGTGCGCGCGTCGGCTTCATCACCTTGCGCCCGGACGCTGGCGCTGTGCCGCCCACCATGCAACTCGACCACCTTTATGTTCGGCCTGCTCATCAAAACCAAGGCATTGGTGCTTGGGCGCTGAATTGGGCTAAAACACAAGCGGCGAAGCAGGGCTGTGACATCACCTTGTCGGCACTGAAGCACAGCGCCGCCAATTGTTTTTACCTGAGCCATGGTTTTGTTCAGGTCGATGAGTCCGAGTTTGACCTGAATTACCGTTGGTTCCAGCCGCAGGGGGTGCCAGCGTGAGCATGCTTGAAGCAATTCTTCATGGATCGGCCCCGGCGCAGCGCCGTGCCGTCGCCAAGACCATCACCTTACTCGAATCCACCCGTGCGGACCACCGCCAGCAGGCCGATGAGTTGCTGACGGCGCTGTTGCCGCACACCGGCAACGCCTTTCGGCTGGGCATCAGCGGTGTGCCGGGAGTCGGTAAATCCACGTTTATTGAGGCGCTGGGGCTGTACCTGATCGACCAAGGGCATCGGGTGGCGGTGCTGGCGGTGGACCCCAGCAGCAGTGTGTCGGGCGGCTCAATTTTGGGTGACAAAACGCGCATGGAGCACCTGTCGGTCAATCCGCGCGCTTACATCCGCCCCAGCCCGAGCAGCGGCACGCTCGGTGGTGTGGCCGAGAAAACCCGTGAGGCGATGCTGGTGTGTGAGGCCGCTGGTTACGACGTGGTGATTGTGGAAACCGTCGGTGTCGGGCAAAGTGAAACCACCGTGGCCAACATGACCGACATGTTTGTGCTGATGCAGTTGCCCAACGCGGGCGACGATTTGCAGGCGATCAAAAAAGGGGTGATGGAGATCGCCGATCTGGTGGCCATCAACAAGGCCGATCTGGATGCCAACGCCGCCACCCGTGCACAGGCGCAGATCACCTCCAGCCTGCGTTTGTTGGGCTTACACGGCAACCCGGACAACGCCCACCACAACGATCAGGTCTGGCACCCGCAGGTGATCCAACTCAGCGCGCTGCAAGGCACCGGCGTGGAGGCTTTCTGGACCAAGGTGCTCGAATTCAAACAACTGCAGATCACCAATGGCAAACAGCTCACGCGCCGCCAAAACCAGTCGCTGGCGTGGATGTGGGAGCGCATTGATGCCGGGCTCAAGCAAGCTTTCCGACAGCATCCGGATGTACAAGCGCTGTTGCCCAAGTTAACCCACGAGGTGCTTGAGGGCCGCTTGGCTGCCTCAACAGCAGCAAGAAATATGCTTGCAGCCCAGACAAGATAAGGGCTAGTAGCTATCACAGTTGTAGTATTTATTGACGCATCTTCTGACCTCCGAGATCCCAAACCATGCACGACATCATTGAACTTCTTGACAAAAAGCGCGAACTCGCCCGCCTCGGTGGCGGCCAAAAGCGCATCGACGCCCAGCACAAAAAAGGCAAACTCACCGCCCGCGAACGCATTGAAATGCTGCTCGATGAAGGCACGTTTGAAGAGTGGGACATGTTCGTGGAGCACCGCTGCACCGACTTCGGCATGGACAAAAACAAGATCCCGGGTGATGGCGTCGTTACCGGCTACGGCATGATCAGTGGCCGTCTGGTGTTTGTGTTCAGCCAGGACTTCACCGTGTTTGGTGGTGCCTTGTCGGAAGCGCATGCCGAAAAAATCTGCAAAATCATGGACCAGGCGATGAAGGTGGGCGCGCCGGTCATTGGCCTGAACGACTCGGGCGGCGCTCGCATCCAGGAAGGTGTGGCCAGCTTGGGTGGTTACGCTGATGTGTTCCAGCGCAACGTGATGGCCAGCGGTGTGATTCCACAGCTCAGCCTGATCATGGGCCCCTGCGCAGGTGGCGCGGTGTATTCGCCGGCCATGACCGATTTCATCTTCATGGTCAAAGACTCAAGCTACATGTTTGTCACTGGCCCCGAAGTGGTCAAGACCGTGACACACGAAGACGTCACTGCCGAGGAGCTGGGCGGCGCCATCAGCCACTCCACCAAGAGTGGTGTGGCCGACATGGCGTTTGAGAACGATGTGGAAGCGCTGCTGCTGATGCGCCGCCTCTACAACTACCTGCCGCTCAACAACCGCGAAAAACCCCCGGTGCGCAAGAGCGGCGACCCGGCCGACCGCCAGGAGTTCAGCCTGGACACCCTGGTGCCGGACAACCCCAACAAAGCCTACGACATGAAGGAGTTGATCACCAAAACGGTGGATGACGGCGATTTCTTCGAGTTGCAACCCGAATACGCCAAAAACATCATCATCGGTTTTGGTCGTATGCAAGGTCAGACCGTGGGTTTTGTCGCCAACCAGCCGCTGGTGCTGGCCGGTTGCCTGGACATCAAGAGTGCTGTGAAGGCCGCGCGGTTTGTGCGCTTCTGTGATGCGTTCAACATCCCGGTGATCACCTTTGTCGACGTGCCCGGCTTCATGCCCGGTACCGCGCAGGAATACGGCGGCATCATCAAACACGGCGCCAAGCTGCTTTACGCCTATGCCGAGTGCACCGTGCCCAAGATCACCCTGATCACCCGCAAGGCCTATGGCGGCGCGTACGACGTGATGAGTTCCAAACACTTGCGTGGTGACGTTAATTTTGCTTGGCCCAACGCCGAAATTGCGGTGATGGGGGCCAAGGGCGCGGTCGAGATCATCTTCCGCCAGGACAAAGATCACCCCGAGAAACTCGCCGCCAAAGAGGCCGAGTACAAAGCCCGCTTCGCCAACCCGTTTGTGGCGGGCGCACGCGGTTTCATTGACGATGTGATCCAGCCGCACGAAACGCGCAAACGCATCTGCCGCAGTCTGGTGATGCTGCGCGAGAAAAAGCTTGAGAACCCGTGGCGCAAACACGGCAACATTCCTTTGTAAAAGTGGCACACCCCCAGGCTATGCGCACTTTGTGTCGCTCCGCCACCCCCCTTGCAGGGGGCAACACCAGCGGCCCGGCAAAGCCGGTTCCGCGGTGTTCCTGGCTGGGGCAAGACACCGCTGTATCAAACTCAAAGTTGAACTGGAACAAATCATGTTTACAAAAATTCTGATTGCCAACCGTGGCGAGATTGCCTGCCGCGTGATCCTCACCGCTCGCAAGATGGGCATCAAAACGGTGGCCGTGTATTCCGAGGCGGATCGCGACGCGCGCCATGTGGCGCTGGCTGACGAGGCGGTGTTGATTGGCCCGGCACCCAGCCGCGAGAGTTACCTGGTGGCCGACAAGATCATCGCCGCCTGCAAACAAACCGGCGCCCAGGCGGTGCACCCGGGCTACGGCTTTTTGAGCGAAAACGCCGGATTCGCCAAGCAGGTGGAAGAAGAAGGCATCGTCTTCATCGGCCCCAAGCATTACTCGATTGCCGCCATGGGCGACAAGATCGAATCCAAAAAGCTCGCCGGTTTGGCCGGTGTGAACTGCATCCCTGGCGTCAACGACGCCATCGACACGGCTGAGCAGGCGGTCGAGATCGCCAAGAGCATTGGTTACCCGGTCATGATCAAGGCCAGCGCGGGCGGCGGCGGCAAGGGGCTGCGGGTGGCATTCAACGACAAGGAGGCGTTTGAAGGCTTCACCAGCTGCAAAAACGAGGCGCGCAACAGTTTTGGTGACGACCGGGTGTTCATCGAGAAATTTGTCGAAGAACCGCGTCACATCGAGATTCAACTGATTGGCGACAGCCAGGGCAACGTGCTGTACCTCAATGAGCGCGAATGCTCAATCCAGCGCCGCCACCAAAAGGTGATCGAAGAGGCGCCGTCACCGTTTATCTCTGACGCCACCCGCCAAGCCATGGGTGAGCAGGCGGTGGCACTGGCCAAAGCGGTCAAGTACCAAAGCGCTGGCACCGTCGAGTTTGTGGTTGGCAAAGACCAAAGCTTCTACTTTTTGGAGATGAACACCCGCCTGCAGGTGGAGCACCCGGTCACCGAGTGCATCACCGGGCTGGATCTGGTGGAGCTGATGATCCGGGTGGCGGCGGGCGAGCCTTTGCCTTTGACCCAAGCCGAGGTCAAGCGTGACGGTTGGGCCATCGAGTGCCGCATCAACGCCGAAGACCCGTTTCGCAACTTCTTGCCGTCGACCGGCCGCTTGGTCAAGTTCCAGCCACCGACCGAGACCATGTTTGCCTCTGATGTGACGAAATGGCAGGGCGTGCGGGTGGACACCGGCGTCAAAGAAGGTGGTGAGATTCCGATGTTTTACGACTCGATGATCGCCAAGCTGATCGTGCACGGCAACGATCGCCAGGAAGCCATTGCCAAGATGCGCGAGGCACTCAACGGTTTTGTGATCCGTGGTGTGTCCAGCAACATCCCGTTCCAGGCCGCGTTGCTGGCGCATCCGAAGTTCGTCGCCGGGGATTTCAACACCGGTTTTATTGCCGAGAACTACGGCAAAGGCTTCCGCGCCGAAGACGTGCCGCATAAGAACATTGAGTTTCTGGTGGCGCTGGCGGTGTTTGTGAACCGGCGCTACCTCAACCGGGCCGCCTCCATCACTGGCCAGATGGAAGGCCACGAGCTGCGCACCGGCGCTGATTTTGTGGTGGTGCCGTTGGGGCAAACCCACAACGGCACGTCGTTTCGCACCCACATCCCAGAGTTCAACGATCGCACCCGCGCCGGCACCATCCAGGTCGGCAACAACAGCTACAGAATCCATAGCGAAACCAAGTTTGGCCATGTGCGCATGGTGGGCACCTGCAACGGTGAGCCATTCGTCGCCCAGGTCGAACGCGGCACCGCCAAGAAGCCGCTGGCCATTCGTGTCATCCACAACGGCACCCAACTCGACATGATGGTGTTGCTGCCTTATGCCGCCAAGCTGCATGCGTTGATGCCGTACAAGGCGCCACCAGACATGAGCCGTTATGTGCTCTCACCGATGCCAGGTTTGCTGGTGGACGTGGCGGTGCAGCCCGGCCAAAAAGTGGTGGCCGGTGAGCGGGTGGCGGTGATTGAGGCGATGAAGATGGAAAACGTGTTATTTGCCGCCGCCGATGGCGTGGTTGGCAAGGTGTTGGCCGTCAAGGGCGAAAGCCTGGCGGTTGACCAGCCGATTGTCGAATTTGCATAAGAAATCAGGCTCTAGCCCTTATAAATAAAGGGCTAGTAGCTCTGTTTTTTGATGGTTTTTTGAGAAGGTAGTTACCATGACTGAAGTTGTTCGTCCGTTCAAGGTGCTGGGTATCCAGCAGATCGCCATTGGCGCCACCAGCAAAACCCGCTTGCAAAAGTTGTGGGTTGACATGTTGGGGCTGGAGTTGACTGGCACGTTCAAGAGCGAGCGCGAAAACGTCGACGAAGACATTTGCGCCATGGGCAAGGGCCCGTTCAAGGTCGAGGTTGACTTGATGCAGCCCGTGGACATCGAGAAAAAACCCGCCGTACACGCCACCCCGTTGAACCATGTCGGCATCTGGATCGACGACCTGCCCAAAGCCGTGGAATGGCTCACCGCCCAAGGTGTGCGTTTTGCCCCGGGTGGCATCCGCAAGGGCGCTGCCGGGTTCGACATCTGCTTTTTGCACCCCAAGGGCAACGACGAGTTCCCGATCTCCGGCGAAGGCGTGTTGATCGAGATGGTGCAAGCGCCGCCAGAAGTCATCCAGGCTTTTGCCGCACTGGCGGCCTAGCCGCCCAGCACTGCCGATCAGTCTGTGCCTTTTGACGGCACAGCGGCTGGCGAATCCAGCATGGAGACCACATCGTTCTTCGTCTCGGTGCTGAAGCCCATTTGAGCCGAGACATTGATTTTTCCGTCGCTGTCTTGGGTGGCGTTGAATGAGGCGATACCCATGGCACGCTCAAACAGCATGACTTTTTTGTCGGCGTTTAGGTCGGTCGCCGCGACCTTGGTCAAACCGCCTTCTTGCGACACCAAAACCGGCCGCCCATTGGCGTTGAACCAATTGATGCGCCAGAAATAGTGCGTCATATTGTGCGTGCCATTGGGCTGGAACAGGCTGTCGTAGGAGTCCATCTGGGCGCAGTCCGCCACCAAAGCATTGATCTTTCGACACCGGCTCATCACCTGAACCCGTTTGTCTTCCATCGATATATTGATCGGCACCAGTTTTTTGGTATCGATATTGAGCAGTGCGTAATCTTCTTTTTTGCTGATGCCCAAGGTGCTGCCCAAGGCCTTGAAGCTGCCCAAGAGTGCGCCCAAACTGTTGTTGCCCGTGTTGTCTTCGGGCGTGCGTTCAAGCAGCAGGTAGCCCGTGCCCGACACATTGCCACTTTGAAGCGCGGCGATGGAGAACTGCTCCGGTGCCGCAAACGAGGTCATGCCTTTGCCGGGAACATAGCGATAGCCGGTGTTGTCCCGCGCCACAAGAAAGCCGCGGGCTAGCGGAATCAGTCGTGTGCCAGAGAATTTCTTGCCGCTGGCTGTGCTCACCGCCCACAGGCCGCTGCGCAGCTCTGCCTTGCCAATCTCAACAGGCTCAACGCCGCTGGTGGCGCGTCCCGTTTTCAGCACAAACTGTCCACTGCCACTCTGAACCAGATAAGTGAAATCCCCTGTTTGGGTATCAAAGCCGTAAGCGACGATGCGCCCCTCCGGGTCCAAGTAGCGCGCGCCATCGATGGCAAACCCATCGCGAAAGCGTTCAAATTTGACACCAGAGGTGAGCGCGCCCCACTGGTCAAGCACTGCCGCCAAGGCGGCCTCGCTGTTTGGCGCGATGGCTGCTGCAGGTGCTGGTTGTTGTGGTGCAATGGCCACCCCGGCGGGTTTAGGGATGACGACCTCCGGCTTGCTGGCGACCGCGACTGTTTCGCCAGTGCTACCCGACATGAACCAGTTGATCAGTTTGACCCGTTGCTCGGGGGTAAGTGGGGTGGCGCCGCTGCCATCGGCAGCCCCGGCTTGACCGGGGTGGGTTACCAATTCGTTTTGCACCTGCAGAAATTTGTTCATCATGAACACCCGTTGTTCGGGGGTCAAAAAGTCCAAGGGGTGCGCCTGTAACAGGCTAGAGGCCGCAAGTGCGGTGACGAGGGTGGCGATTTTGAATACACGAAATCCTGGCAAAGACATTCAGCAATCCTCCGTCATGGCTGGTTAGGTTAAGGGCACATCAACGGCGAAAAAAAGCCCGCAACCATATCGGCAACGGGCACTCAAGTTCATGCGTGATGGGAGTTCGAACTCCCAGCAGCCCCGCTACCGTAGATTTCTCCTTAGGGGGTGGCTTTGCGTCGCCTCTTTTCAGAGGTTATGCCCCGGATCAATCATAGGGGCTGAGATGTGTTCAAAGCACTGCCAATGTTTGATCAAAAGCAAGCGCAAGGCATTCATTCAACATCAGCGGCTAGTCGGGCTTACGAGCTCGACTGTTTTCAAGACGCCGGGCTGGCCTCACGTTTAGCGCGGGCACGGGCCAGCGCGGCTTCGATCACGGCGCGCTTTGGGTCGAGCACCACCGGGTTGGTGTGCTGTGAGTGCTGCGCCATATCTGCCAGTTTTGTCTCCGCTTCGGTTTCAAGCTTTTTAGCGTTCTCGCCCTTATCAAGCTTGGTTCTGAAGCTATGAAAGGCGTAGCGATCCCGGGCTTTGTCGGCGTCAGCCTGTGACCATGCTGCCCAGCCGGTGGCGGCCGCGGTGGCGTTTTCGACCCGTATGCAGTCCACCGGGCACACCGGCAGGCATAACTCGCAGCCAGTGCAGTGCGCTTCGATCACCGTGTGCATGCGTTTGTTGGCACCCACAATCGCGTCCACCGGGCAGGCCTTGATGCACAGCGTGCAGCCGATACACCAGTCTTCGTCGATGAACACCATGCTGCGCGGGCCTTCCAGACCGTGTTCTGGATTGAGCGGTTTGACCGCTTGGCCGGTGAGGGCGGCCAGCCGCATCACACCTTCTTGGCCGCCGGGTGGGCATTGGTTGATGTCGGCGGTGTTGTTGGCCAGCGCCTGCGCGTAGGCGGCGCAGTCTGGATAGCCGCAGCGGGTGCATTGGGTTTGCGGCAAGGCCGCCAGGAGTTGTTCAGCCAGTTGGGTCATGTTTGTTGCGGTGGGGCTTTTTGTCGCGCCGAGGATTTGCGGCGCGGGCTTGATGCGCTTGCTTGGGCCGCGACCTGTGGTTCAGCGGTCGCAGGCGTTTGCGCCTGGGCGGAGAGGCTGGCAAGCAGTGGCGCTTGGTAGCGCAGGATGAAGGCTTTGACTTTGGGGTAAACCATCTCGCGCCAGCGGCGTCCGGCAAAAATGCCGTAGTGGCCTGCGCCTTCCACCTCGTAGTGTTCCTGCATGGTTTTGGGCACACCGCTGCAGATGGTATGCACCGCCTCGGTCTGGCCGGAACCGGAAATGTCGTCGAGTTCACCCTCCACACTGAGCAGCGCGGTGGTGGTGATGTCTTGCGGGCGCACATGTTCGATCTGGCCGTCCACACCGCGCACATCCCAGGTGCCATTGACCAGCTTCAAGTCCTGAAACACGGTCTGGATGGTTTCCAGGTAGTAGTGGGCGTCCATGTCGAGCACCGCGTTGTACTCGTCGTAGAACTTGCGGTGGGTTTCGGCGCTGGAGCGGTCACCCTTGATCAGGTCCTGAAAATAATCGTAGTGGCTGCGGGCGTGGTTGCTGGGGTTCATCGCCACAAAGCCCGAGTGCTGCAAAAAGCCCGGGTAGACCTTGCGCCCTGCGCCCGGAAAACGGGTCGGTACGCGGTAGATCACATGATTTTCAAACCAGCTCAGGCTTTGGTTCATGGCCAGGTTGTTGACCTTGGTGGGTGATTTGCTGGCATCAATCGGGCCGCCCATCATCACCATGCTCAAGGGGGTGAGTTCGCCCCGGCTGGCCATCAGCGAGACCGCCGCCAGCACCGGCACCGTGGGCTGACAGACACTCATCACATGGCAGTTGCCGTAACGGACCTGCAGGTGGCGGATGAACTCCTGCACATAGTTGACGTAGTCGTCCAGGTGGAAGTCGCCTTCACTGAGCGGCACTAGGCGCGCGTTGGTCCAGTCGGTGATGTAGACCTTGTGGTCTTTGAGCATGGTCTTCACCGTGTCGCGCAACAGCGTGGCGTAGTGGCCCGACAGCGGCGCCACAATCAGCACGGCAGGCTGACCCTTGAGTTTGGACAAGGTGGCTTGGTCATCGGTAAAGCGTTTGAAGCGCCGCAATTCACAAAACGGTTTTTTGAGCTCGACACGCTCGTGGATCGCCACATCGACACCGTCCACATCGGCGGTGCGCAGGCCAAATTCGGGTTTTTCGTAGTCTTTGCCCAACCGGTGCAACAGGTCGTACCCCGCAGAAATGCGCTGCGACAGCGGGTGCAGTCCCCAAAGTGACAAGGGGTTGGCGTAGAGCTTGGCGGCGGATGCGGCCAGATCGGTCAGCGGCTCCATCAGCGAGCGCTGGGCTTCATAGAGTTTGTAGAGCACGGCGATACCTCATAGTTGAGAAATGTTGCAGTGCAATATAGCAGTCTTGTTCCAAAAGTACATCGGTTGATTCACCAACTGGCCAGACAAACGCCATTGTTCTGCTGCTGGACGCCAAATCCCACCATCCTTGGGTCTTATCGCTTTGCTAGCTCGGCCGCCAGCTGGCTCAGCGTGGCATAGGCCTCGCCAACCAGCGGGTTCCAGTCGTTCAGAGCCAGGTGTTGCTGGGCAATGAGTGCGGTGTCACCCCGTGCGGCCGGGCCGGTCAGGGCTGCCTGCGGGCCCAGTGCCACGATGTTGTTGACGGCGTTGTGCAGCAGTGAACTGCGCATCTGCTGCGCCAGATCCTCAGGCATGCCGCTGCGCTGCCACAGCTGTTCGGCCAAGTCTTGCAGCACCGGCAAAAAGTTGGTGGCAAACACGGCACCGGCGTGGTAGAGCAGTTTGTCCTTGGCGGCCAGGGCAAAACAGCGCCCACCAATCTGGGAGAAGACCGTTTCCAGTGTTTTCAAAGCGGCGGCGTCGCCTTCCAGCGCACAAGGTGTGCCATCGAATTGCGTCAGCGCCCGCTCTGGCTGGGCAAAACTCAGCAAGGGGTGTGCACTGGCAGTGTCCCAGCCAAGTTGCCGCAGGGGGGCCAACTGGTCCGAAGCCTGCGCGCCGCTGCAATGGAACACCAGGGCAGGGCGAGGCAAGCCGCTCACCGTGGCCTGTGTGGCCAAGGCCAGGGCCACCGGCGCAATTTGGCTATCGGGCACCGACAGTAGCCAGACATCTGCCGCAGGCAGGCTGCCCAGGTCTGTGCAGGCTTGACCAGCACCGATGAAGTCGCAAGCCTGTTGCGCCCGCTCATGTGTCCGGGCCAGGACGGCGTGCAGCTGGAAGATGCCTGCGCTGGCCCACAGTCGGCCAAGCGTCTGGCCAACACGGCCCGCACCAACAATGTTGAGGCTTGTCATGACAGGTATTTACTCTCAAAAAAATAGCTGCCAACCCATAATTTATATGGGCTAGGCAGCTATTTGTTACTCAAAGTGGCTGATTCAGACCACTTTGGCGATGCTGGCGCAGACGTAGTCGATGTTCTTGCTGTTGAGCGCAGCCACGCACATGCGACCGGTGTCGGTGCCGTACACGCCAAACTCGTTGCGCAGGCGCACCATCTGGTCCTTGCTCAGGCCTGAGTAGCTGAACATGCCGATTTGCTGGGTGATGAAGCTCATGTCTTGCTTGACACCGGCGGCTTTGAGGCCGTCCACCAGCTTCTGGCGCATGGCCTTGATGCGCACCCGCATTTCGCCGAGTTCAGCTTCCCACAGGGCGCGCAACTCGGGGTTGCCCAGCACGCCAGCCACAATCGCGCCGCCATGGGTGGGCGGGTTGCTGTAGTTGGTGCGGATCACGATCTTGAGCTGGCTCAGCACGCGGCTGGCTTCTTCTTTGCTGGCGCACAGCACCGACAGCGCACCCACACGTTCGCCGTACAGGCTGAAGCTCTTGCTGAACGAGGTCGAGACAAAGAAGTCCAGGCCAGCGGCCACAAACTTGCCAATCACCGCGCCGTCTTCCGCAATGCCGTAGCCAAAACCTTGGTAAGCCATGTCCAGGAAAGGTGTCAGGCCCTTGGCCTTGACCACCGCAATCACCTCGTCCCATTGGGCGGCGGTGATGTCGTAGCCGGTCGGGTTGTGGCAGCAGGCGTGCAAGACCACCACGGTGCCAGCGGCAGCGGCGTTCAGGTCGGCCAGCATGCCCGCGAAGTTCAGGCCACGGGTGGTGGCGTCGTAATAGCGGTAACTTTCCACCGTGAAACCGGCATTGGTGAACAAGGCGCGGTGGTTTTCCCAGCTCGGGTCAGAAATCAGCACCTTGGCTGCGGGGTTGAGCTTTTTGAGGAAATCAGCACCAATCTTCAGGCCACCGGTGCCACCCAGCGCTTGAATGGTGGCCACTCGGCCATTCTTGACAGGCTCGCTGTCGGCACCGAAGACCAGGCTTTTGACCGCTGCGTCATAAGCGGCAATACCGTCGATGGGCAGGTAACCACGGGCGCTGGGCTTGTCCATCATGGTTTTCTCAAAAGCTTGCACACATTGCAGCAGCGGCAGCTTGCCGTTGTCATCAAAGTAAACACCCACACCCAAGTTGACCTTGGCTGGGTTGGTATCGGCGTTGAACTGCTCGTTGAGACCCAAAATGGGGTCGCGAGGGGCCATTTCGACAGCAGAAAAGAGTGACATGAAGAAGTCCTGTGGAGTGGTGTGAGGTGCCGCAGTCATCCCGTGACCGGGCAACCCTGGATTTTACTGACAACACAAATGCACCACACGCTGTTTTTGCGCACCCAAAGAGCACACCGCAGGCTGATCAGTCAGCCAACCACCCCGAAACTTCCACGCACATCCTGCGGCTTGTTGCCGCTGGTTCACTGCTGTGTGACAGGTCAGGAGCCCGTGGTGGCGGGCTGACTGGTTGTGTTTTGCAGCGCGGTGGGTGGGTTGTCAGCACGGTTTTCGTCGTAGGCGGTGACCACAAAGGCCACAAAACCCACCGCCATCACGGTCGCACCCACGATGGCCAGGTACTTGGTCAGAAATTCGTTCAGGTCAGAGCGCATAGTCACCTCGCTAAAAGAACAGAAAACCAACGAACATCTCGGTCACGGTTGCAGCCCAACGGTACGCCTAAGCAAAGAGTCGGAAGCTTTTGCCAGGCCAAACACCTGTTGTGATCAGGGGTATGGACCTGCCAAAGCGCATTTCTGCATGAGGACTCACAAGCGGTTCACCCGGTGCTGTGACCCGGATTGGATAACATGGCCGTTTGTTATTGACCGAGTGAAAACCCCAAGATGTCCGCACCGAGTACGTTGAACCTGGTTTCCCCTGACGATGCTGAGCCGATCCGCACCGGGCAGTTCGTCAGCTTTCCCAGCTCACCGTTTGAGCTGTACCAGCCGTACCCACCTGCCGGTGACCAGCCCGAAGCCATCAACCAGCTGGTCGAAGGTGTGGAAGACGGCGAGGTGTTCCAAACCCTGCTGGGGGTGACCGGCTCGGGCAAAACCTTCACCATGGCCAATGTGATTGCGCGGCTGGGCCGCCCGGCGATTGTGTTTGCGCCGAACAAGACGCTGGCAGCGCAGCTGTACAGCGAATTCCGCGAGTTTTTCCCGAAAAACGCGGTGGAGTATTTCGTCAGTTATTACGATTACTACCAGCCGGAGGCCTATGTGCCGCAGCGCGACCTGTTCATTGAAAAAGACTCGGCCATCAACGAACACATCGAACAAATGCGCCTGTCGTGCACCAAGAGTGTGCTGGAGCGGCGTGATGTGGTGATTGTGGCCACCGTCTCGGCGATCTACGGGATTGGCCAGCCCGAGGCGTACCACAAGATGGTGATGACGCTGCGCGCGGGCGACAAAATGGGTCAGCGCGACATGATTGCGCAGCTGGTGCGTATGCAGTACCAGCGCAACGACATGGACTTCAGCCGGGGCGCATTCCGGGTGCGTGGTGACACCATCGACATTTTCCCGGCTGAACACTCCGAGATGGCGATCCGCGTCGAGCTGTTTGACGACGAGATCGAGAGTCTGCAACTGTTTGACCCGCTCACTGGGCGCATCCGGCAAAAGATCCCGCGTTTCACCGTCTACCCCAGCAGCCACTATGTGACGCCCAGGGAGCAGGTGTTGTCGGCGGTGGAAGCGATCAAAATTGAACTCGCCGACCGCATCAAGGAGTTTGTGGGCCAGGGCAAGCTGGTGGAAGCCCAGCGGCTGGAGCAGCGTACCCGGTTCGACCTGGAAATGTTGTCCGAGGTGGGTCACTGCAAAGGCATCGAGAACTACTCCCGGCATCTCAGCGGTGCGGCCCCCGGCGAGCCACCCGCCACCTTGACCGACTACCTGCCCAAAGATGCGGTGATGTTTTTGGACGAATCCCATGTGCTGATCGGCCAGTTTGGTGGCATGTTCAACGGCGACCGCTCGCGCAAGACCACCCTGGTGGAATACGGTTTTCGCCTGCCCAGTGCGTTGGACAACCGGCCGCTCAAGTTTGAAGAGTTTGAGACCCGCATGCGTCAGGCGATTTTTGTCTCGGCAACCCCGGCGCAATGGGAAAAGGATCACGCCGGCAAGGTGGTGGAGCAGGTGGTGCGCCCGACAGGCCTGGTGGATCCCGAGGTCGAAGTGCGTCCGGCCACCAGCCAGGTGGATGATGTGCTCCAAGAAATCCGCATCCGCGTCGAGAAAAACGAGCGGGTCCTGATCACCACCCTGACCAAACGCATGGCTGAGCAACTCACCGACTACCTGACGGACAACGGCGTCAAAGTGCGCTACTTGCACAGCGACATCGATACCGTGGAGCGGGTCGAAATCATCCGCGACCTGCGTCTGGGTGCGTTTGACGTGCTGGTCGGCATCAACCTGCTGCGTGAAGGGCTGGACATCCCCGAGGTCTCGCTGGTGGCGATTCTGGATGCTGATAAAGAAGGTTTCTTGCGCTCCGAGCGCTCGCTGATCCAGACCATTGGCCGCGCCGCACGTAATCTGGAGGGCAGGGCGATTTTGTACGCCGACCGGATCACCGACTCGATGGAGCGCGCCATGGGTGAAACCAAACGCCGGCGCGCCAAACAGGTGGCACACAACCTTAAGAACGGCATCACGCCGCGCTCCATCGTCAAGCAGATCCGTGATTTGATCGACGGTGTTTACAGCGAAAAGGCGGGCAAAGAGGCCGAAAAGCTCGAACGCGATGCGATGCAGCGTGCGCAGGTCGAAGAGATGAGCGAAAAAGACATCTCACGCGAGATCAAGCGCCTGGAAAAACTCATGATGGAGCACGCCCGCAATCTGGAGTTCGAGAAGGCAGCGCGGGTGCGCGACCAGCTGGCTATCCTGAAAGAGCAGGCCTTTGGCGCGCCCGGTAACGACAACATTACCGTGCTGGCACCTGGCAAATAATTTATGACAAATCGGCCGCTAGCCCTTGTTTATAAAGGGTAGGTAGCTATTGATTTTGAGGTTGTTTTTGGAATACCCTTAAAAAGTTACCAATCAGTCTATTTATCCTACTGCGGCACTTGGTTTTTGGTATACTTGACTTCGTTAGTCGACAACACAGTCGATGGGTCCTCAACCGTACGTCAGGAGTTTGCCATGCGTCTCACCACCAAAGGCCGTTTTGCGGTCACCGCGATGATTGATCTGGGCCTGCGTCAGGCCAGTGGCCCAGTCACATTGGCCGCCATCAGCCAGCGCCAACAAATCTCCCTCTCTTATCTTGAACAGCTGTTTGGCAAACTGCGTCGCCACGCTTTGGTTGAATCCACCCGTGGCCCGGGTGGCGGGTACACGCTGGCCAAAGCGGCTGAGAACATCACCGTGGCAGAGATCATCACCTCGGTCGACGAGCCGATGGATGCCACCCAGTGCGGCGGCAAAAGCAACTGCCTGGGCGATGGCAATCGCTGCATGACCCATGATTTGTGGGATTCGCTCAACCTCAAGATGGTTGAGTTTTTGGATTCGGTGAGTTTGCAAAAACTGGTGGATGATCAAATGGCCAAGGGCTTTCAGGTGGAGGAAAAGCCGTCGCTCAAGCGCGCCATTTCCAGCATGCCTGTGATCAAACCCATGCGTGTTAACGCGCCAAACTCGGTGTTTGCATTGGGCAACGCCTTCTCAAAAATGTAAGTTTTCTCTTTAACCTGAAAGAGGGTCACTCATGGATAGCACTCCGCATTTCCCGATTTATATGGACTACAGCGCCACCAACCCATGCGATCAGCGTGTGGTGGACGCGATGATCCCTTGGCTGCGCGAACACTTCGGCAACCCGGCTTCCCGCAGTCACGCCTGGGGCTGGGAGGCAGAGGCTGCCGTGGAGAATGCGCGTGGTCAGGTAGCTGCCTTGGTGGGGGCTGATCCGCGCGAAATCATCTGGACTTCGGGTGCCACTGAGTCCAACAATTTGGCGCTCAAAGGTGCTGCGCACTTCTATCAAACCAAGGGCAAACACATCATCACGGTGAAAACCGAGCACAAAGCGGTGCTCGATACCTGTCGTGAGTTGGAGCGTCAAGGCTTTGAGGTGACTTACCTTGACGTCCAGTCTGATGGTCTGGTGAATCTGGATGCCTTCACGGCGGCCATTCGCCCAGACACCATCCTGGCCAGCGTGATGTTCGTCAACAACGAGATTGGTGTGATCCAGGACATCGCCGCCATTGGTGCGATTTGCCGCAGCAAGGGCGTGGTGTTTCATGTGGACGCTGCCCAAGCCACTGGCCGTGTTGCCTTTGATTTGAGCCAGTTACCGGTGGACTTGATGAGCTTGACCTCGCACAAGACCTATGGCCCCAAAGGCATTGGTGCCCTGTTTGTGCGCCGCAAGCCACGCATCCGCATCGAAGCACAAATGCATGGAGGCGGTCATGAACGCGGCATGCGCAGCGGCACCTTGCCCACCCACCAGATCGTCGGCATGGGGGAGGCCTACCGCATTGCCAAAGAAGAAATGGCTGTGGAAAACGCCCGTATTCAGGCGCTGCATGACCGCATGCTCGCGGGGTTGAAGGACGTTGAGCAGGTGTTCATCAACGGCCACCTGACCCAGCGTGTGCCGCATAACCTGAACATGAGTTTCAATTTTGTTGAAGGTGAGTCGCTGATCATGGGGATCAAGGGCCTGGCCGTATCAAGCGGTTCAGCCTGTACCTCGGCCAGTCTGGAACCCAGCTACGTGCTGCGCGCCCTGGGCCGCAGCGACGAGCTGGCCCACAGCAGCCTGCGCATGACGATTGGCCGCTGGACCACCGAGGCCGACATCGACTTTGCCGTGGAAACCATCAAGGTCAATGTGGCCAAGCTGCGCGAACTCAGCCCCTTGTGGGACATGTACAAAGAAGGCATCGACATATCTACTATCCAGTGGGCCGCTCACTAAAAAGAGCACCCCTGTGTCGGCTGTCGCCGCTTCCCTCTCAAGGGGGCGATGCCAGTGGCCCGGCAAAGCCGGATCCACGGCATCTCTGGCCCAGGCCGCATTTTTGTGACTGATTTGAAGGAGAACAACCATGGCATATTCTGAAAAAGTGGTGGACCACTACGAAAACCCCCGTAACGTTGGCTCGTTTGACAAGGGTGATGACTCGGTGGGGACCGGCATGGTGGGTGCACCCGCCTGTGGTGACGTGATGAAGTTACAGATCAAGGTGAATGCTGAAACTGGTGTGATCGAAGACGCCCGTTTCAAGACCTACGGCTGTGGTTCGGCCATCGCATCGAGCTCCTTGGTCACCGAATGGGTCAAAGGCAAGACGCTTGACCAGGCTGCGGCGCTTAAAAATAGCGAGATTGCCGAAGAATTGGCCTTGCCACCTGTCAAAATCCACTGTTCGATTCTGGCGGAAGACGCCATCAAGGCGGCGGTCAATGACTACCGTCAAAAACACACAGAAACACAAGCGGCTTAAATCTCTTTTTGCCACGCCTGGCTTGACCCAAGCTGCGGCGTTGGCCTGAACCGACCCCTCAAGACATCATGGCAATTACGCTCACTGACAAGGCTCTCGCGCAGCTTGCTCGCCAACTGACCAAGCGTGGTCAAGGGGTGGGTGTGCGCCTGGGTGTCAAAACCACCGGCTGCTCTGGTATGGCCTACACCCTGGAATATGTGGATTCCGTGGGTGAGGATGACATGGTTTTGGATGCGCCCGGTGTCAAGATCATGATTGACCCCAAGAGTTTTGTGTACCTGGATGGCACCGAACTCGACTTTGCACGTGAAGGCCTCAACGAAGGCTTCAAGTTCAATAACCCGAACGAGCGAGACCGTTGCGGCTGCGGCGAGTCTTTTCGGGTGTGAATCTCCAATCCAACGACTTTGAGCTGTTTGGGCTGGCGCAGTCTTATGCCCAGGACCGAGCGCAGATTGATGCGCGCTGGAAAGATCTGCAGCGCCAAGCCCACCCGGATAAATTTGCGGACCAGGGAGCTGCTGCCCAGCGTATTGCCATGCAGTGGTCGGTGCGCATCAACGAGGCCTACCAGCGTCTGAAAGACCCGCTCAAACGCGCCGCCTACCTGTGTGAACTCCACGGCGCACCGGTCAATGCCGAAAACAACACCGCCATGCCGCCTGCGTTTTTGATGCAGCAAATGACTTGGCGCGAAGCTTTGGATGACGCCGAAAGCGCCGAAGATCTTGAACAAATCAGCCAGCAGGTCCAGCAGGCAAGCCGCGAGGTGCTGCAAAAAATAGAGCAACTGATCGATCAGCAGCATGCGTTTACCGAGGCCGTTGGTCAGGTCCGGGCGCTGATGTTTGTGGAGCGCTTTGCGGCCGATGTGGACAAACGACTTGACCAACTTGAACTGTAAGTTTCCCGGGCCGCCACGCGGCCTGTCACTTTTTAGACACCATGGCGTTACTCCAAATTTCTGAACCAGGCCAAACGCCTGATCCGCACCAGCGGCGTATTGCCGTGGGCATTGATCTGGGCACCACCCATTCGCTGGTGGCCTCGGTGCGCCACAGTGTGGCTGAATGCCTGCCCGATGAACAGGGTCGGGTGATCCTGCCCTCGGTGGTGCGTTACCTGGCGGGTGGTGGTCGTCAGATTGGCTGGGATGCGGTGCAAGCGGGGGTAGATGACCCGGTCAACACCATCAGTTCGGTCAAACGGTTCATGGGTCGCGGCCTCAAGGATGTCGCGCTGGCGGCCAAGTTGCCTTACCAGTTTGTGGACCACCCGGGTATGCTTGGCTTGCAAACGGTGCATGGTGAAAAGTCCCCGGTGGAAGTCAGTGGTGAAATTTTGGCCACCCTGCGTTACCGCGCCGAGGACACCTTCAATGCCGACTTGTACGGTGCGGTCATCACTGTGCCCGCTTATTTTGACGACGCCCAGCGTCAGGCCACCAAAGATGCGGCCCAACTGGCGGGCATCAATGTGCTGCGTCTGATCAACGAGCCCACCGCTGCGGCCATCGCCTACGGGCTGGACAACGCCAGCGAAGGGGTTTACGCGATTTACGACCTGGGTGGCGGCACGTTTGACATCTCGATCCTGCGCTTGACGCAGGGCGTGTTCGAGGTGGTGGCCACCGGCGGTGATTCTGCGCTGGGGGGTGACGATTACGATCACGCCCTGGCCGACTGGGTGCTGGCGCAGCTGGCGGCGCAATCGGGCAGCGTATCCAACGTGTGCAGCAATTTGGGCGCCGAGCCCCAATGCGCCAGCAGTTGCGCTAATTTCGGCAGCACCAACAGCCGCAGCCCGGCTGACAAAGCCGCTCTCAAGGCCGCCGCCCGTGCCTGCAAAGAGGCCCTCACTGCTACAGATTTAGTAACATTTAGCGCTGTATTGACGGGGGCTCAGGTCACTTTTGATGTGAAGCGCGCGGACTTTGACGCGGCCACCAGTGCACTCACCGCACGCACCCTCAGCGCGGTGCGCAAGGTGCTGCGGGACGCCAAACTCTCGGTCGATGAGGTCAAGGGTGTGGTCATGGTCGGTGGCTCCACACGTATGCCGCAGATTCAGCAGGCCGTGGGCAACTTCTTTGGCCGACCGCCACTTAACAACCTCAATCCCGACGAAGTGGTGGCGCTCGGCGCCGCCATCCAGGCCAACCAATTGGCGGGTAACAACCCGGGCGGTGACCTGTTGCTGCTGGACGTGATTCCGTTGAGTCTGGGGGTGGAGACCATGGGCGGCCTAGTGGAGCGCATTGTGCTGCGCAACGAAACCATTCCCACCGCCAAGGCCCAGGACTTCACCACCTACATCGACGGTCAGACCGCGCTGGCGCTGCATGTGGTGCAGGGCGAGCGTGACTTGGTGAGCGATTGCCGCAGCCTGGCACGTTTCACCCTGCGCGGCATCCCGCCGATGACTGCTGGTGCGGCGCGTATCCGTGTGACTTTCACGGTGGATGCGGACGGTCTGCTGAGTGTCTCTGCACTCGAACAGACCAGCGGCGTGGAAGCCCACATCACCGTCAAACCGTCTTATGGCTTGGGTGATGAGCTGATCACTCACATGCTGCAAGACAGTTTTGGATCTGCTGAGCGCGATATGTATGTGCGCGCCATCATCGAAGCCCGCGTCGATGCCGACCGCATGATCCTGGCAGCGCAAAGCGCCCTGGCTGCCGACGGCGACCTGCTCAGCGACGCCCAGCGTGCCGAGATCGAACAGCTGATGCGCCAGGTGCGTGCCGCCTGTGACTTGGACGACGCGCCCGCTATTGAGGCCATCACCGCGATGCTGGCCAAGGGAACCGAGGCTTTTGCTGCCCTGCGCATGAACCGGGGCATCCAGAATGCGCTCTCGGGCAAAAACATCGCCACCGTCTGAACCTGCCTTTTCCTCCCGGATTGCCACCACCATGCCCACCATCAAAATCCTGCCCCACCCCGAATACTGCCCAGAAGGCGCCGAGGTGAGTGCGCCGGCCGGCACCTCCATCTGTGAGGCGCTGCTGGAAAACCACATCAATATCGAACACGCTTGCGAGATGAGTTGTGCTTGCACCACCTGCCATGTGGTGGTGCGCGAGGGTTTTGAGTCGCTGGCCCCGTCTGAGGAAGAAGAAGACGATCTGCTGGACCGCGCCTGGGGCCTGCAACCGCAGTCGCGCCTGAGCTGCCAGGCGATCTTGGCGCAAAAGGATGTGGTGATTGAAATTCCCAAGTACTCGATCAACCACGCCAAAGAAAACCACTGACCCTTGCTGAGCAGATCGCCGTCTTTGACCGCTATCTTGGTCTAACCCGCAGCGCACGCTGGGTATCCGACTCCGCGAATGTCCTCCGGCTTGGGGCTGCGCCTCAAGCCTCCTCCTTGATTTCGCTGCGTCAGACACCCAACGCGTGCTGCTAGTCTCTTTTGGCAGATTGGCTGGCGGCAGTCTCAGAGAGGTAGACTCCTTTTTTTGATCCGAACCTATGCGCCAAATCTTCCTCGACACTGAAACCACTGGCCTGTCTGCCGACAACGGCGACCGCATCATCGAGATCGGTTGTGTCGAGATGGTCAGCCGCAAACTTACCGGTAACAACCGGCACATCTATGTGAATCCGGGGCGTGATAGCCACGAAGAAGCGCTCAAGGTGCACGGCATCACCACAGAATTCCTCGCAGACAAACCCAAATTTGAAGAGATCGCCGATGACTTGGTGAGTTACCTGACGGGTGCCGAGGTCATCATCCACAACGCGCCGTTCGATTTGGGTTTTCTGGACATGGAGCTGGGCAGGCTTGGCCATCCCAAGATGCGCGAGATTGTCGCCAGCGTGACCGACACCCTGGTCATGGCCAAGGAGATGTACCCGGGCAAGCGCAATTCACTTGACGCGTTGTGTGACCGCTTAGAGGTCGACAACTCCGGGCGGACCTTGCACGGCGCGTTATTGGACGCTGAACTGCTGGCTGACGTGTTCATCAATCTGACGCGCGGTCAAAACGTGTTGCAGATGGATGAAAGCTCTGCGGTAGATGCCGCAGGCCACAGTGCGCCAATGATGGACTTGAGTGCCTTCACTTTGCCCGTGTTGAACGCCAACGAGCAGGAACTCGCTGCCCATGAGGCCGTGCTCAAACAGGTCGACAAAGACAGCAAAGGCAAGACCGTTTGGCGCATCCTTGAGCCGGTTGCGGCGGCGAGCTGATCGTCTTTTGGGGTGCTTGTTGGTGTGTTGCTCGCGCCGTCTTCCTACGGCAGCACCCCAAGTCGGGATAGTGCAAACAGACTGTTTGTGCTGCTTTTCAACCGTTTGGCAGTGCAATGCCTTCGAAAATGCGGCGCTTTGCATTGATCAGATGCGCCTGAGTTGCCGCACTGGCTTCGCTCGGTGAGCGCCTGCAAATTGCTTCGATGATCGCGTAGTGTTCAGCTTGCACAGTCCGTGCAAGTTCATGGCTGTAGTCGTCGGTGATGCGTCGGGCCATCTCCAAGTACTGTTGGATCGGAGCGATATCAGTCTCTACGGCTTCGACGAAGAAGGTGTTGCGCGAAGCACGCACGATGGCCAAGTGAAACTGGATATCTTCCTCGATCCCCATTTGGCCACCTTCCATCGCAAGCGACAGGGCATCGAATTTGGCGCGAATATCTGCCAAGCCGTCGGGCATGTGAAACTCGGCTGCTGCGGCTGTAGCACCACATTCGACACAGATCCGAAACGCGTAATAGCGCTCAATGTCCGCCATGCTCTTGATGAGTGTGGGATGCTCCTGTGACGGCAACCCCTGGCGATTCACCACATGGCTGCCAGATCCACGTCGCGACTCAATCACACCATCTGAGCGCAACCGAGCCAGCGCTTCCCGCACAGTCGGGCGCGAAACGCCGAATCGATGGGCCATCGACTCTTCAGTGGGTAGCTTGCCAGAGCTTTGGTAGTCGCCGCGCAATATTTCTTCGACCACACACGCATAGATGCGGTCTGACAAAGAACCTCTGCTGACACTGTTGAAATGAAAAGGGATTTCGGACATGGGAAGCAAGAGCAAGCGGCTGTGTCCAGCGGGCTTGATAAGTTGTAAGCTTGAATTTACATCTTAGACCACGGCAGGCGTCTAGATACCTAGGTGTTTACCCTATGGTTGTCTTACAACATGCTTAATACAATTACAACTTGTAAGGCAAATAGACCTTCATGTGCTCCTTCTGGTCCGAAGGAGTCAAGCAAGAGGTTTGCTGGTGGCCCAGAACAACACCGGCATCGGGACCGCACATTGTTGGAAAGTGGAAAAAAATGACTGAAGGTATTTGTTGCTCCTCGAAACATCGAATTGGTCGAACTTTTTGTCGACCTTATTCACATTTTTTATCCCAATGCGATCTTGACATACTCAGAGAGAAACTATGAAGTGGCTGACTTTTATCAATGAAAGGCTGTCGCGCTGGGCCATGTACATTGCTTGTACAGGGTTGGCGAGCCTGGTTTTAGTGGTGGATTACAGTGTCTTGATGCGTTATGTATTCAATGATGCTCCTGCATTTGCAGAACAAACAGCTTTGCTGTTGGTGATTACTGTGGCAATGTTTGGTGCTTCTGCCGGTGTGCGTGATGCTGGACACATTGGCATGGATACATTGGTTGCTTTCTTGCCAAAGAAAGTACATAAACAGATCAATATCATCGTTTCATGTATCAATTTCACCTTCGGCGGTGTGTTGCTCTTTGGTTGCTTGTTAATGGCGGAGTCGGTTCACAGCTCGGTTATCCCAACGCTGGGTATCTCTGAGTCATTCCGTTATGCGCCACCAATCATTGCAGGCGCGCTCATCATCCTATTTTCTGTTGAGCATTTGTTGGCTCTGCTAGGCAATACAAAGGTAACTAAATCATGGCACTGACCGTTCTATGCCTCACTTTTCTGATCATTCTTTTGCTTGGTGCTCCGGTATCTTTTGCAATTGGTTTGAGCTGCTTGGCATCCTTCCTGGTTGAAGGACTTCCTCTTGAAACCCCATTTCAGGTGATGATTTCCGGGATGAATGTGTTTTCCTTTTTGGCAATCCCATTCTTTATTTTTTCCGGTGAGTTAATGCTGCATGGTGGGATTGCCGACAAGATCGTCGACTTCGCGCGCTCCTTGGTGGGGCATGTGAGAGGCGGTTTGGGTCTGGCCAATGTCTTTGCCTGCACACTGTTTGGTGGTGTTTCTGGGTCTCCTGTGGCAGATACCTCGGCCATGGGCGGCGTGATGATCCCGATCATGAAGCGCGAAGGTTACAGCGCTGAATACGCTGTCAACGTGACAACACATGCTTCCCTGACTGGCGCGTTGATGCCGACTTCCCACAACATGATTATTTATGCATTCGCTGCGCAATCTGCTGCAGGTATGGTGGGTATTCATGAAATCAAAGGGGTTTCTATTGGTGATTTGATGTTTGCTGGTTTGATTCCAGCATTCTGGATCATGGCTTGCGTTTTGTGCGCTGCCTATTACCAAGCGATTAAATTCGGTTATCCGAAGAGCAGTGCCGGCGTGTCGATGGTGACGAAGTTCCCTGGTTGGCTTACCGTAGCTCGTACGCTGGCTGCAGCATTGCCAGGTATGGGGGTTGTGGCCATTATCATGGTTTGTATCATGAAGGGTATTTCGACCGCAACAGAGGCTGCGGCAATGGCTGTAACCTATTCTCTGATACTCACAGTATTTGTGTATCGGACCATGACCAAAGAGAAATTCCTGAAGGCTCTGGCCAAGGGTTCCAAAACAACCGGTGTGGTTCTTCTGCTGATTGGCGTATCTAATATGCTGGGTTGGCAAATGGCATGGCTTGAGATTCCAGAACGTATCTCGGAAGCGCTCTTGACTGCCACAACAACACCTTGGTTAATGTTGCTCTATATCAATTTGTTGCAAGTTGTTTTGGGTATCTTCTTGGATATGGCTGCCCACATTCTGATTACCACACCATTGTTCTTGCCATTGGCCATGCACATGGGTGTTGGTCCTGTGCAATTTGGTGTGATGTTGCTCCTTAACTGTTCGCTGGGTTTGGTCCATCCTCCTGTTGGCACGGTGCAGTTTGTGGGTTGTGCAATTGGCGGTGTTTCTGTTAACAGTGTGATCAAAACAATTTTGCCTTATTACCTGGCAATTTGGACTGCAATTCAGCTTGTAACCTATGTTGATGGTTTCTCGACTTGGTTGCCATCAATTATTAACCACCACTTGGTGCTATAACTTTGAAGATATCGATGTGTGAGTACTGTAGGTAGAAAACTCACGTATCGATCATGTCCTTGTATGACGGGCGGTATTCCATGAATATCCGCCCGTTTTTGCAATGTTTGCCAGACAACTTTTCGCCTCGCGTTTCCTGATGTGTTTGGCGGCCAACATCCTTGTTGGGCCACGCTGCGTTTGTGTCCATCGACATTGAGCCGCGGTCTTTCGGTCGCAGGTTTTCATGATGGCAGCCATCGTCGGGCTGCAGACGTTTGGAGGGGCGGTACTTCCGTCATAATCATTGGCGCTAGAGGTGCCGCCCGTTTGAGGTGGCTGAGAAATACTCTTAGAACCTGATCTGGGTCGTGCCAGCGTAGGAAAGCGTCAAAACTTGCTTAGCGTCGTGCGATTTCGGGTCTCCAACCTGTAACGACTATGACGACTTCTTCCAACGCTTTAACTTCTTCCGACATCTGGGCAGATGTGCTTGCGGTGCGTGCCCAGCGCCCACTGGTGTTTTCCATCACCAACCTGGTGGTGATGAACTACAACGCCAACTTCCTTTTGGCCATGGGGGCCTCACCGGTGATGGCACATGCGCACGAAGAGGTGCGCGACATGGCGGCCATCGCGCAGGCGCTGGTGCTCAACATTGGCACGCTTGAGCCGTACTGGATCGAGAGCATGCGTCAGGCGTTGGAGGTCGCGGCCAAACGCGGCATCAAAACGGTGTTGGACCCTGTTGGTGCGGGGGCGACTAGCTATCGTAACCAGAGCATTGCTGCTCTGCTGGCCCAAGCTAGCCCCTCGGTGATTCGTGGCAACGCGTCCGAGATCATGAGTGTGGCAGGTGTGGCCGTGCAAACGCGCGGCGTCGACAGCGGCGCGGCCGTCAGTGATGCGTTACAAGCCGCACGCGATCTGGCAGTTAGCACGGGCGGTGTGGTGTGTGTCAGTGGAGAGATCGACCATGTGCTTGACGCCAGTGGACGCCATGTGACGTTGGCCAATGGCCACGAATGGATGACCCGTATCACCGGCGTGGGCTGTTCGGCCACCGCGCTGGTTGGGGCATTTTGCGCGGTGCAGCCCGATGCTTGGCGGGCCACGGTGTCGGCCATGGCCTATCTGGGTGTGGTGGGGCAGGTGGCCACACAGCAGGTGCAGGCCCAAGGTTTGGGCGTGGGTAGCTTGCAGATCACCTTGTTGGACCAGTTGCAGTTGCTGGACCAAGTGACCTTTGAGTCTGTGCTCAAAATAGCCTCTAGCCCAATATCTGCCTGAGTTATGCACTCTGATATCAGTAGCGATGTCGTCCGCTTGAGCCGGGCGGAGCTGGCGGCTTGTTTGCAGCTGTACCTTGTCACCGATCAGCAGGCGCTGCGTGGTCGCGCCTTGACAGACGTGGTGAAACAAGCGGTGCAGGGTGGTGTCACTTGCGTGCAACTGCGCGAAAAAACCAGCTGTACCCGCGACTTTGTGGCGCTGGCCTGCGCGCTGAACACGTTGCTTAAGCCGCTTGGTGTGCCTCTGGTGATCAATGACCGTATCGATGTGGCGTTGGCTTGTGGGGCGCAAGGCGTGCACCTGGGCCAGTCGGATATGCCCGTTGAACTGGCGCGCCAGTTGCTGCCGCAGCAGGTGTTTATCGGTCTGTCTGTCGAATCACTTGACGATGTGCGCCGTGCCGCCCACCAGCCTGTCGACTATTTGGGTGTCAGCCCGATTTATGCGACCCCCACCAAAACCGATACTGCCGAACCCTGGGGGTTGACGGGTTTACGCCAGGTGCGGGGTTTGACCGATGTGCCGCTGGTGGCCATTGGCGGCATCCACCTGGGCAATGCGGCTGAGGTGCTGGCGGCCGGGGCCGACAGTTTGGCTGTGGTCAGCGCCTTGTGTTCGGCGGACGACCCGAGCGCAGCGGCCCGCGCTTTCCGTGTCTTGTTTTGAAGCCACAACCAGCGCCCAAGTTTCTAAATGGCTTGAGCTTTTTTGCTTTCTAGCCCTTATTTAATCTCAACAGTTTGCTATGAATATTGAAAAAAATAACCGCTACCCACATGTGCTCTCGATTGCCGGGTCGGACAGCGGCGGCGGTGCGGGCATCCAGGCTGATCTGAAAACGTTCGCTGCTTTGGGGTGTTTTGGCATGACCGCAATCACGGCCATCACCGCCCAAAACACCTGTGGTGTACGCAGCATCCATGGCGTGCCGCCCGAGATTTTGCGCGACCAGATTGACGCGGTGATGGAAGACATCGGCGTGGACGCGGTCAAGATTGGCATGTTGCACGCACCAGACATTGTGCGCACCGTGGCCCAGGCGCTGGACCGACACCAGCCGCCGCATGTGGTGTTTGACCCGGTGATGGTGGCCACCAGCGGTGCGGTGTTGATTGATGCAGATGCCATTCATGTGCTGGTGACCGAACTGTTTGCCCGGGTGGCCCTGATCACCCCCAATCTGGATGAGGCGGGTTTGCTGGTAGGACAAAAGCTCGAGAGCGTGCAGGACATGCTGCCCGCAGCGCAGGTGTTGTTGAACCAGGGCGCGCGGGCGGTCTTGCTCAAAGGCGGCCACTTGCCCGGTGCCGATCTGGTGGACTTGCTGCTTGTGGCGGGTGCCGAGCCCGTCTGGATGCATGGCCCACGCATCCACAGCGCCAACAGCCATGGCACAGGTTGTACCTTGTCCAGCGCCATCGCGGCTTATCTGGCACTGGGTTGTCATCTGCCAGATGCGGTGCAGCAAGCCAGAGAGTTTGTGCGCCAGGCGATGCTGGCTGGTGCGTCGGTTAAAACAGGGCAGGGCAGCGGGCCGCTGAACCACGGGTTTGCACCGCAGCCGATGCAGCTCCATCCCGTGGCTTAGAGTGCTTTGATCGGCCCCAAGTCATCGCCTGACTTGCAGTGCACCGGGATTGACAATGTTGGTGGGGCGCCCTTTGATGAAGTTCACCACGTTGTCAAACGCGGCACCAAAGTACATCTCGTAGCTGTCCAACTCCACATAACCGATGTGGGGTGTGCAGACGCAGTTTTCCAGCCGCAACAGCGCATGGCCTTGCAGGATCGGTTCTGACTCGTACACATCCACCGCGGCCATTCCGGGACGGCCCCGGTTGAGGGCGCCCAGCAGTGCATCCGGCTGGATCAATTCTGCACGCGAGATATTGACCAGAAGGGAGGTCGGCTTCATGCGGGCGAGGTCTTCGGCGCTGATGATGCCGGTGGTGTCATCACACAATCGCAGGTGCAAGGACAGGACATCAGAGCGCTCAAATAACTCCTCGCGGCTGCTGGTGACCTCAAAACCGTCCAACACCGCGCGCTCACGCGACGCAGGTCGCCCCCAGATCAGCACCTGCATGCCAAAAGCTTTGCCATAACCCGCCACCAACTGGCCAATGCGGCCGTAGCCCCAAATGCCGAGCGTGCGGCCTTTCAGGGTGGTGCCAAGACCAAAATTAACCGGCATGGCAGCGGACTTCAACCCCGACTGTTGCCATGCACCATGTTTGAGGTTGCCAATGTACTGGGGCAAGCGCCGCATGGCGGCCATGATCAGCGCCCAAGCAAGTTCAGCGGGTGCTACGGGTGAACCCGTGCCTTCCGCCACTGCAATGCCGCGCTCGGTACAGGCACTGACATCCAGATGCGGGCCGACACGCCCAGTCTGCGCCACCAGTTTGAGCCGGGGCAGCTTCTCAATCACCGCGCGTGGCAAATGGGTGCGCTCGCGGTTGAGCACGATCACATCGGCGTCTTTGAGGCGAACTGTTAATTGCCCCAGCCCTTTGACAGTGTTGGTATATATCTTGGCCTGAAAAGTTTCCAGTCTGGCAGCACAGGTCAGCTTGCGCACGACGTCTTGATAGTCGTCCAAAATCACAATATTCATGCTGTCGATTGTGCCTTGACGAGAGGAAATCAGCAGAGTCAGTGCGCTGGAATTACCAATTTTTACCGTCTGACGCGACGAACCTAAGCGTCAGGGGCGATGCCGTCAGTGTTGCAGTGCCTCACGCGCGGCCAGTCGGTCGAGTTCGGCGCATACGTCAGCCATACGACCTGAAATTCGCAAGCGACCTGATTGGGCTGAGTTAGGGTCCGATTCCATCACCTGCAGCACCCGCAGTGGCCGCATGACGCGCGCGGCATCGTCGTCTGCCTGCGTTTTGTGGGCCTGACTACACCGTGCTGCAGCATCTGCACAAAAAGGTGCAACCGACACCTGTGACGTGGAAACCGGTTGATACACCGTTGGCAAGGGCTGCCCTGGCTTGGCCATCAGCCACTGCCAAAGAACCTTGAGTGAATCCATGACGATGGAGGTGGTAAATGCGTTGTTCATGCTGCGTGCTTTCACAGGGGGAATGCAAGAAGGCGTGGGCTGGACGGGGTTTACATCAGCATGGTGTTGCGGATCAGGCCTACGGCCAGGCCTTCAATCTCGAACGGCTCGCCGGGTTCCACCACAATCGTTTGGTAGTCTGGATTTTCTGGGTGCAGCTCAATGATGTTTTTGTTGCGTATGAAGCGCTTGACGGTGACCTCATCGCCCAGGCGGGCCACCACAATCTGGCCGTTTTTGGCGTCGCGCGTGGTTTGGACGGCGAGCAAATCGCCATCCATGATGCCTGCGTCACGCATGGACATGCCGCGTACTTTGAGCAGGTAGTCTGGCTTGCGCTGGAACAGGCTGTTTTCAACGTAATAGGTTTTGTCCACATGTTCTTGCGCCAGGATCGGCGAGCCCGCGGCCACCCGGCCAATCAGCGGCAGAGCCAACTGGGCCAGTGCCGCCAAGGGCGAAGCAAACTGGGCGTTGCGTGACTCGTTGATGGAGCGCAGGTCATCACTGCGCAGACGGATCCCGCGTGAGGTGCCACTGACCAGCTCGATGGCACCTTTGCGTGCCAAGGCCTGCAAGTGTTCCTCTGCCGCGTTGGCGGACTTGAAGCCCAACTCGGTGGCGATCTCGGCCCGGGTGGGCGGTGCGCCGGTGCGGGCGATGGCACTCTGGATAAGATCCAGGATCTGTTGCTGGCGGTCGGTCAGTTTGGGACGGGTGAGCATGGGAACTCCTTGTTGGGGTACTGTTTACTTATCCAGTAGCTGTATTTTTAATCAGTTTTTGAAAGTGTGCAAGTGGTATCTGAATTAACGCCTAAGAAATTGTGGGTGCTGGGCACGGGCGGCACCATTGCTGGGACCGCGAGCAGCGCGGCGGACAATATTGGTTACACCGCGGCGCAGGTGGGCGTGGCCCAGTTGCTGGATGCGTTGCCCGCTCTGAGTGGCGTGTTGCGCGGCCACGATCTGCACAGCGAGCAAGTCGCCCAGGTGGACAGCAAGGACATGCGGTTTGACATCTGGCTGGCGTTGGCGCAGCGGGTGGCACACCATCTGGCCCAGCCCGATGTGAGCGGTGTGGTCATCACGCACGGTACCGACACACTGGAAGAAACCGCTTACTTTTTACAGGCTGTTTTGCCGACTGCGTTGCTTGATGCCAAACCGGTCGTGCTGACCTGTGCCATGCGGCCAGCCTCAGCACAGTCACCGGATGGCCCGCAAAACCTGATGGACGCAGTTGCCGTGGCGCTGAGCCCTGGCGCACACGGGGTGGTGGTGGTGTGTGCAGGCACGGTGCACAGCGGCCTGGACGTTCAAAAAAACCACACCTACAGGCTGGATGCTTTCAGCTCGGGCGACGCCGGCCCGCTCGGCTATGTCGAGGAGTTCCAGCTGAGGTTAGTGAAAAATTGGCCTCTGGCCCCCGTTAATAAAGGGCGGATAGCTATTAAAAACATACCGGATGCGGCGGCTTGGCCGCGCGTTGAGATTGTGATGAGTTACGCCGGCTGTGGCGGCGAGGTGGTAGACGCGTTGCTGCGCCCAGCCAGCAACACTGCGCCCTTGCGCGGCCTGGTGGTGGCGGGTACCGGCAATGGCACGATGCACATCGACTTGGAGGCGGCACTGCGTCGAGCGGTGTTGGCCGGCGTGGCGGTGGTGCGTTCCACCCGCTGCGCGCAAGGCCGCGTGTTGGCAGCTGCTGATGGCGAATTTGCACATTCTGATGGGTTGTCGCCGGTGAAAGCCCGGGTCGCCCTGCAACTGGCGCTGTTGCGTCAGCCATCTACCCCGTAAGCTGAGCATCTAGGAGTCTGGGCGGCAGAAGGGCATCGGCTGCAACGGCTGGAGAAAAGTCCCACTTCGCACCCATTTTTCCGGCGGTAGCTACGGCTGCCGTCCTCAAAAGTGGGCGCAAACTGGCCTCTTTTCCCACCCGTTTCGCTTCGATTTCTTCTGCCGCCCAGACTCCTAGGCTGCTGTCGACAACCGTGCTTGGCCCGCCCAAGCGCGTCAGTTCCTGTTTATGCGCAAAAAAAACCAGCACGGTCGGTGCTGGTTGTAATCTCTTTCGAGCCGCGGCAGGGAGGTAAAACGCGGGGGCCTTGGAACCCGACGTCAGTGTAGTTGGCGTGTGTAATGCTCCTGTAAAGACGCCGTAACAAATCGAAATGCCGACCTTCTAGGCGGGCTCAGTTTGTGCCGGCGCGCCATCCACAACAACCCAACACGCAGCGCAAGGTGTCGAAGCTTGCGCTTGCCGATACCCGCGGCGAGTTGGGTCAATGCTGTGCCAGATACAATCCTCGGGCCCGAGTCAGCTCATTGACTTGGTTTTAAGTATTTGATTTGTAATAGAAAAATGCCAATGTTGCGTTGTTTGAAGCGGTCTGTTGCCGCTGTTGTTTTCGGCGCAGGGCGGGCATTGCTTTGAGCGCCCAACCTTTGGCGGCGCTGTCGCTGGCTGCCTTTGACCAGATGGTCGCCAGCACGCCGGCATTTCGATCCCGGCCTGGTCAGCGTGAGATGGCTGAACGCATTGCCACGGCATTAGACGGCGTTACCCTGGGTGACCATGCCGACCCTGAAAAAGCCATTGCCGTGATTCAAGCGGGAACCGGGGTGGGCAAATCGGCGGCGTACCTCTCCACCACGGTGGCGATGGCCTTGGCGCGCAAGACCCGGGTGATCGTTTCGACCGCCACGGTGGCGCTGCAAGAGCAGCTGATGACCAAAGACCTGCCCGCGTTGGCGGCGGCACTGGACACCCCGTTCGTTTACGCCTTGGCCAAGGGTCGTGGCCGGTATGTCTGCAAGCTCAAGCTCGAGCGCCTGGCGGGTGCCGGTGAAGACGACAGCAGCGAGTTATTTGGTGTGGACGAAGATGCCCCACCGCCCCCCGCGGCTTATGCCAAACAGCTTAAGGGCCAAGACTGGCAAGACCCCGAAGAGCGCCGCATGGCCCTGTACGACACCTTGGCCAACGCGCTGGCCGCTGGCCGCTGGGACGGTGACCGCGACAGCCTGGCCGATCAGCCCGACCCGCGCGACTGGTCCACCGTGGCGGCCGAGCGCCACACCTGCACCGCGCGCCACTGCCCGCTGTTTCGCAGCTGCAGTTACTACAACGCGCGCACTCTGTTGGCACAAGCGCAGGTGATTGTGGCGAACCACGATTTGGTACTGGCGTCGCTGGGCATGAAGGCGCTGCCCGAACTCGACAACTGCCTGGTGGTGTTTGACGAAGGTCACCACCTGCCTGCGGTGGCCCTGGATCAGTTTTCTGGCGCGATGGACTTGACTGGCCTGCGCTGGCTCGACAAACTGCCCAAAATCCTGCACGAGGTCGCCGAAAAAATGGGTGTGGCGGTGGAGCAAGACGTGATCACCCTGGCTCAGCAGCTTAAAACCGCGCTGCTGGACGCGGGCCGTATCACCATGGACTTGCTGCGTGGTGTCACCGCCAGCTACGACATCGTGCACCGTTTCCCGGACGGTGTGCTGCCCGAAGCTCTCGTCGACCCGATGTCCCTGATCCAAGGCCATGCCAAAGGTTTGTCGGACGTGCTCGAAGCGCTTGGTGCTGAACTCAAACTCCGCGCCAAGGAGGACCCCGCACAAGCTGCCCAAAACTCGGTGCAGTACGCCAAGCTCGGCCAGATGGCACCCAAACTCAACAGCGTGCTGGGCACCAGCGCGATGCTGCTGGCACACGAGGCGCAGCCGATGGCCAAGTGGCTCAAGTCCGACACCAGCAGTGGCTTGGTGTCATTGAGTGCCCATGCCTGCCCGATCGTGCCTGGCAGCTTGCTGCGCCACCACCTGTGGCGCCAGGTGCGCGGGGCGGTCGTCACCTCGGCATCGCTCACCAGTTGTGGCAGTTTTGACTATTTTTTGGCAGAAACCGGGCTGAATCGGCTCGACCATGTCAGCACCCTGGCGGTGGACAGCCCGTTTGACTACCGCAAACAGGGCCAATTGTTGGTGGTCGACACCGTGGCCGAGCCGCGCCAGGTAGACGATTTCACGCGTGAGATGGTGGCTGCCTTGCAGGCCGACTTGCGCGAGGTGGCACATGGTGCCTTGGTGCTGTTCACATCGCGCGCGCAGATGAAGGCAGCGGTGGACGTGTTGGACGCTGCACTGTTGGGCGTGGTGTTGGTGCAAGGCCAGCTGTCGCGCGCGCGTCTGCTGGGCACCCACATGGCGCGGGTGGAGGCGGGCCAGCCCTCGGTGATTTTTGGCATGCAGTCGTTTGGCGAGGGGCTGGATTTGCCCGGCCAGCTGTGTGAGACGGTGTTCATCACCAAACTGCCGTTTGCCTCCCCATCCGACCCGGTGGAGGAAGCCCGTGCCGAATGGCTCAAGCGCGAAGGGCGCGACCCGTTTTCTGAACTGGTGGTGCCTGCCACCGGCATTCGCCTGCTGCAGTGGACCGGGCGCGCCATTCGCACCGAAGACGATTTGGCGCGGGTGGTGTGTTACGACAAGCGCCTGCTGTCCACCCCGTATGGTCGACGTATGCTGAAAGGCTTGCCGCCGTATGCGGTGCTGCGCCGGGTGCGCGGACAGATAGAAGCTGTATAGATTAAGTAAAGCAGCTTGTAAAAGGGGGAGCATCCCTCAACTAAGCGGTTCACAAAGAGCGATGTCTGGAGTGATATGTTGTTGAAGTTATTGGGTTTTGTGGTGCGTGTGGGCCTGCTGCTGGCGGGCTTGGTGTTTTTTGCCAGCCTGATTGCGGCGGGTTTGGTTGTGCTGATCCTGTGGCTGCTGCGCGCCTTGTGGGCCAAATTGACCGGCCAGCCAGTGAGCCCCTGGACATTTCAGGTGAATCGGCAGGCGATGTGGCAGCGTTTTAACCAGGGCGGTTTTGGCCAGCCTGGCCGTGCCGCGCCGACACCCGACAACGTGGTGGACGCCGAGGTGACGGACGTGACCGAAGTTACCGATGTGGAGCCCAAACGCATCACGCCGCGTTGAGGTCAGAGCCGCGCAAAGGCGCTCTGAAACAGCTTCTTCAAATCCACATCCACGGCAACCCACGGGATACCCTGTGACGTGGATTAAACAACTGCTTGCAGGCTTCTCAGAAGACAGAGTTGTGATCAATATTGCTATATAAAAAATAGTAACTAGCCCTTATTAAAAGAGGGCTAGATGTCATTTTCTCTTGAGGTTTTTGGCCTTGCCATCGCTGTGCCTACATGGCCCAGTCGGGTCAGATGGCTGGTGCCAGTGGTTGCTGTCTGGTCACAGGCGGGTGACCGTTTTGCTGATTTGCTACAGCAAAAAACCGCCCTCAAAACTGGCGGACTCTTCATATCCATATGCGAATACTTTCGTAGCCAAGAACGGATTTCGGGCCGAACATCGCGCCTGGATTTGTCAATTTATTCCTTGGAAATACATATGAAAATTATTCGTTCGGTGATGGTTGTTGGAATGCTGCAGTTGGCCGCTGCGGGTGTTGCGCTTGCTGACAATGGGCTTGAAGCCATTCGTTCAGCGGGCGTGATCAAGATTGGCACCGAGGGTACTTATGCACCATTTACATTCCATGATGCCAAGGGAGAGTTGACCGGGTTTGACGTGGAGATCGCGAGGGCCATTGCCCAGAACATTGGCGTCAAAGCTGAGTTCACGGAAGCCAAGTGGGACGGCCTCATCGCTGGCCTGGATGCGCGTCGCTACGACGTTGTCATCAACGAAGTGACCATTACCGATGAGCGCAAAGCCAAGTACGATTTTTCAGCGCCCTACATTGTTTCGAAGGCCGTCTTGCTGGTGCGCAATGACAACAACTCGATCAAGTCCTTTGCTGATCTCAAGGGCAAGAAGTCTGCCCACACATTGACCAGCAATTATGCGAAGCTGGCAAGCAGTCATGGTGCCGAGTTGGTGGGTACCGATGGCTTTAACCAGTCTTTGGATTTGGTATTGGCCGGTCGTGCCGATGCGACCATCAACGACAGCTTGTCGTTTCTTGATTTCAAGACCAAAAAGCCAGGCGCCCCGATCAAAGCCGTCGCCAGTCTTCCCAATGCTGAATACCAAGGTGTGATTTTCCGTAAAAACAACCCTGAGTTGCAAAACGCCATCAATCAGGCATTGGCTCAGATCAAAAAAGACGGCACCTACCTGCGCATTTCGACCAAGTATTTTGGGGAAGACGTTTCCCCTTGATTCGGCCAAGAAGGGCTTGCCCCTGTCTTTTCGTCACCCAAGTGTGACAAGTGTCGTTCACTCTGAGACGGCGTTCTGTGGTGCATCCAAAGAAGATATTTCTTTGGATGCACCGTCAATTTGAGGGTTTTAGTTCATGCCGCCTTGGTTGTCCCTGATGTGGACGTCTTTCTGGCCCATTTTGTGGGCTGGTCTGGCGTTTACCGTTCCATTGACTTTGCTTTCTTTTGCCGGAGGCCTCTCGCTTGGGTTTCTGACGGCGCTCACGCGACTGTTTGCGCCCGCTTGGTTGCGTGCTGTGGCACGTTTTTACGTTTGGCTGATTCGCGGCACGCCGCTGTTGGTGCAACTGTTCATCATTTTTTACGGCCTGCCCAACCTGGGTATTGTGTTGGATGCGTTTCCCGCAGCACTCATCGGTTTTGTGCTGAGTGTGGGCGCTTACACCTCCGAAGTGTTGCGCGCTGCCATTCTTTCGGTGCCCAAAGGACAGTGGGAGGCATCCTATTCGGTGGGCATGACCTGGTTGCAAACCATGTACCGCACGGTGTTGCCGTTGGCAACCCGGGTGGCTGTGCCGCCCTTGTCCAATTCGTTCATCTCTTTGATCAAAGACACCTCGCTAGCTGCGGCCTTGACCGTGCCAGAGATGTTTCAGGCGGCCCAGCGTATTGCGGCCGTGACCTACGAGCCGCTGATTCTGTATTGTGAGACCGCTTTGATTTATCTGTTGTTCAGTTCAGTGCTGTCTTACCTGCAAGGCAAGCTTGAGATCCGCGTCGCGCGGCATGTTCCTGTTTTGGAGCGTGGCCAATGATCACTTTGCGTGGCATCGAGAAGCGTTTTGGTGACAACCACGTTCTCAAAGGCATTGATCTGACCCTCGCCGAGGGCAGTGTGACGGCCTTGATTGGCCCTTCTGGCAGTGGCAAAAGCACCTTGCTGCGCTGCGTCAACCTGTTGGAGGTGCCGCATTCGGGTGACATGACCCTGGGCGAAACCACGCTGCGCTTTCAGGCCAAAACCCGCCCAGCGCGTGATCAGCTGTATCTGATCAGGCGTGCGACCGGCATGGTGTTTCAGGACTTTCAGCTGTTCGCTCACCGCACCGTGTTGGACAACGTGATTGAGAGCCTGGTCACCGTGCACCGCTGGCAGCGTGCCAAAGCGACAGAGCGCGCCATGGCGCTTCTGGAAAAAGTGGGCATGCGGCACAAAGCCGATGCATGGCCAGCCACTTTGTCTGGCGGGCAGCAGCAGCGCGTGGCGATCGCGCGCGCCCTGGCGCCTTCGCCGCAGGTGCTTCTGTGTGACGAACCCACCTCGGCACTGGACCCGGAACTTGCTGCCGAAGTGGTTGAGGTGTTGGCCCAGCTGGCCAAGGAAGGCACAACTATGTTGATGGCCACCCACGACTTGCGTCTGGCCGCCAATATTGCCCACAACGTGGTGTTTCTGGACGCCGGGCGTGTGGTTGAAACGGGCTCGGCCCGCGACATTTTTCTTCATCCCAAACATCAGCGCACGGTGAGCTTTGTTTCCAGCCTGCGTGATGTGTTGCCGGACTGGCAATCTTTGAAAGCACCATGAGATGAGCATTGCCAAAACAGACACTTTCACGGTTGTTCAGCCCAGCGCGGCCTTGGGTGATCCGCATGTGTTGTCTGACATCCGGGATCGACGCAGCATCATTGACTCGGTGTATGACGCGCTGGTTCGCCGCAGTGATGACGGTAGCTTCTCGCCCTGGTTGGCCACACAGTGGCAAACGGATGCGACCTGCAGACAGTGGCGATTTGAACTGCGGGCTGGCGTTCATTTCCACGATGGCACTCAACTGCGCGCCGATGATGTTCTGGCCTCCCTCCAACGCGCTTTGTCTGAAGACCTGCCGGGTGAACTGGGTACGCAAGGCGTCTTGCGCTCTTATTTGCAGAGCGCTGACATCTACACCACCGGCCCGCTGGCTTTGGCCATCGACAGCGATGCCCCGGTGGCGGATCTGCTTGACCTGCTGGTGGATATTCCGATTGTGCCGACGCACGCTCTTGCGGGGTTGCCTGACGCAGCCGTTGGCAGTGGCCCGTACCAACTGGCCCGTGCGGAACCTGGCTATGTTGAATTGACCGCCTTTGCTGCGCATTGGGCAGGCGTGCCACCGGCTGGCCGATTGATCTGGCGCGCGGAGTCTGATGCAGAACGGCGCCAACAGCTGGTCCAAACGGGCCAAGCTGATCTGGCGGTTGAGCCACCGCGCCATCTTGCTGCGGCTGGCAGTCCGGCACTGTTGAGTCAAGACAGCTTTTTATGTGTGATTTTTTTGTTCAACCTGTTCGATGGGCCGTGCCGGGATGTGCGTGTGCGCCAAGCGCTGAACCATGCCATTGATCTGAGCGCCATCATTGCCGATCCGTCCATCATGGCGGGCGCGGCGCAACCACTGGCCGGGCCGTTGGCCCCAAGCCATCCTGGCGCCGACCGCGATGTGTTGCCCTATGCTTTTGACCCAGAGCGTGCCCGCACTTTGTTGCGCGAGGCTGGTTTTGCCAATGGCTTGACTTTGAACATCGATTTGCCCGCACGTTTTCCCGATGAATCCATTGCGTTGGCCAACAAGCTGGCAACGTATTTCGCGGCGGTCGGGGTTCACGCCCATTTGCGGATTCACCAGGACCGGCCCGGCTATTCCCACCTCGTTAGAACCAAGAAGACGGGCGACCTGTGCTGTTTTGACTCCAGTCCCGCCAGCGCCTGGCGCGTGTTTCGCGAAAAACTCGATTCCCGGCACCAAGGGCCGTGGTGGCAGGGGTTTGACAACCAGCGCTTGAATCAGCTGATTGACCAAGCCGCCGCCCAGGCCGAGGAAGAGGCACGCCATGTATTGCAGCAGCAAGCGTTTCGCATCGTGCATGACGAAGCGCCCTGGTTGTTTCTGTACGCACCGCAAAACCTTTGGTTTCAGGGGCCTGCCGCTGCGGGTTGGCAGCCCAGCATTGAGGGGCGGGTCCGGGTTGTCTAATGGTCTGTGCTATTTATAATATAGCTAATAGTCCTTATTTTAAAAGGGCTAGAGGCCAGAAAGATATGTAAGTTGTCTTGCCATGCTGATGCAGCATGCAGTTCTTGCAGCAAGCCCGTCAACAAAAGGGGAACATCACCCAGCAGCTCGGCATGGTGCTGAGTTTTAAGCACTTTTCTTTAAACAGCACCGGGCCTGAGTCTGATGGTTTGCAGGATGGCATCCCAGAACTTCAAAGCTTCCTCGTCTGTTTTGAACGGCGCTTCAATGATTTTTCCGTTATCGGTTTCAGCTGTTGTTGTCAGTTTCAGCGACATGAATGGGAACTCAATGGAGTTGGCGCGGCCTTGACTCTCCCATAGGAATTCATAGCTGCGTTTTCCATCTGCGCTGGCCCGTACCAGCAACTCTTGTCCCTTGACCGGGCCTAGGTTATGGTTGCCACGGCGCAGGCTTGTCATGCCTGCGGCGGCCTGAGCGAGTGATGCGGGTAGGCCGCCAAGACGATCAAGCAGGTCACTGTCAGGGTTGCCTGTGACGTAGGAATTCAGGTAGACGCTGACACTGGGGTATTGCTTGAAGTGAAAGGCTGCTTTGACTTCTTCAGTGTTCAAGTGCTTGTCTGCGATCAACCCGGAATTGATGCAGAACCCAACGCCTGATGGGATTTCATCTGATGCACGATATCGGTAGTCAGCAGCTATGCTTTTTGCGATCTCGATGTTCCGTGTCCGGGAGGATGCATCACTTTCATCAGTTTGAAGAAACAAAACCTCTTTCTCTTGAATAAAAACAAAACTTTCATTCAAGATCATTGTTTTGCTGCCTACATTGCTTAGCCAGGACTCTATAAGTATTCTGTTTGGACTTAGCTCAGTCCTTGCAATAAACATATTCCCCCCCCTTTTGTGTGGGGTGTTTTTAAGCTTGGCTTCGCGGGATAGGATCAGCTGCTCGAAATTGAATTGAGGAACATTCAATCGGGTTTCGACTTTGCCATCACCATAAACAAAATATGCATCGACCGTTGCATCAGCGTTCAGATCAACGAGGTAGCGTCCCAAACAGTGGGTTTTCTTCGGTGTGTTGTCTTGACTCATGTTGATGGCCTTGATGATCCGTTCCTGGGGGGGGGATAGGGGTGCAGTGCAGCCGCAGAATGCAAGCAGAACTGCCATAGTTGCTGTGCGACGTGATAAGTCAGTCATGCCAATGGGCCTCCTGCGCGATCTTGATAATGCTGTGCAAGGTGGCCCATTGCGCGTTCGGGTCTTTGTAGCTGAATTGGTGGTCATAGCCTTTGTAATTTGGCCCGACGTAGGCCCCCTTGCCCTGATCGCCTTGGCGAAACGATGCATTCGCTCCAGCCAGACCCGGTGCTGCACCCGACACTGCAGGCACTGTGCCATCGCCAGCTTGCGTGGCTTTGCCAAACTTCAATGTGATTGGGGCACTGTTGCCACCGAGTTCTAGTCCACCGTTGTAGTCGTCTTTGAGCACCGACGTCAATGTGTCTTCATTCCAGGTTGGTCCGCTCCAGTGCACGGTTTCCCATGTGTGTTGGCGGGTATCGTCACCGAAATGGGCATAGGCCGGACTAGGATACTTTTTTGAGATAGCCTCGTGGAATTCTTTGACCCCATTGACTCGCATGTCAAACAGATTCGTCACTGATTTCACTTTATTTCGTGGAGCCTTTTCCTCCGTTTTTTTATCACCACTCAACCCAGCCGGATCCAGTAACTTCTCATTGTGCGCAGGCACCAGTCCATACCATTCGCGGCTTTTGTAGATTGCTTCGTAGGGATCGGCAATGCCATCGGAATCTTTTCCGGGAAGTTGCGGACCATCGTTGGTTGCCCCTCCCAATTTAAGCCAGGGTTGGCCGCCTTTGTAGTCAGCGCTTGGAACCAACTCCAGCGCGCCCGGCGAGTTGCACATCACAGGCACCACTTCCTTGGCATTGCGACCCAAGATAACACTTGAAACACCATCGTAGCCACAACGTGCGTGGTGGTAGGTTGCAGGCGCACCCGTAGCGGGCATTACGCCGTGGACCACGCCCAGAATGTTGGGGTAGTTGTGGATGTGGGCCATGGCCCGCGCGACCAGCCCGCCCATGGAGTGGGTCACCAGGATGACTTTGTCTGCGCGTTCATTGGTTTTTTTGTAATGGGCTAGTACGGTTTTCTCGATGTAGTCGATTAACTCTTGGGCTGAATCGCGGTTGGACTTGAGCCAGTTATAACCACCGCCCCAAACGTCATAGCGGTAGTTGGCCGCGTGTTTTAGCTGGGCCTCGGTCAGCGCCGCATCACCTTTTTGCTCGCCATAGTCTGCCGGGGCGCGCATGCCTTCGCCTTCCCAGTAGGGCTTCAGCTTGGCTTGGAGCACAACATCGTTGAGGTCTTTTTGCAGTCGGCTCATCATGGGATGATAGGACGAGCGCATCACGCTGCCCCAGCCACGTTCGCGGGCCAATTTGTCGGTCAGGGTGTCTCCGGCATTCCCAGCGTCGACCGAGCCGCGGTTATCAACTCTAGCTTCTGATGGGTTGAGGTTCTTTTGACGGGTCGCGGGGCCACGAAAGAAAAACGCGAACATTTGACCAACCGCATCCAGGATGGCACCAACACCATCCAAATTTGGTGGGCGCCAAATGATTTCCCCATTCGCAGACTGTAGGTTGGTTCCCATGATGCCGGGGATGAACACAATGGGGATCACCGTGATGGGTGCAGCATGGATAACGTTTTCTCGCTTGTCTTGCGCCAGTGTCAAGCGTGTTGAGGCTACGGGATGTCCCTCTTTGTCCAATTGTGTGGGGACGATGTGAACTTCACTATCGTTTTCGTTTTGAGACATGGCGGTTTTATGTTTTACCGAGAATTTTGATGAACAACTCTTCCGGGCCGATCCCCTTTTGTATGGGCAGTTTGCCTGCAGCGTCGGTCACAGCCTTGATTTTGGAACCGTCAGCACGTGTGATTTCTACAAGCGTATTGACCATCGGTTCGTTCGTGGCGCGGTGGCGAATCACGTAGCGTTGATCAAACTTCGTTTTCGGCCAGGTGTTCATCTCGCGTGATAGTGACGTCGGCCCATCAAACCTCTTAGCACTGGCCTGCACAGTCAGCGAGCCTGGGCACTGGATAGTGATGTTGCCGCCTTCAATGGTGATGTTGGCTCCAGCGGCGGTACTCAGGCTGACCTTCTTGGCCGCAGCAAAGTCGATATGGCTGTTGGCACTTTGCACATTGACCAGCCCCTTGGCCTGTATCTTGATCTCATCACTCTGCGCCTCATAACGCAGCGCGTCCTGCGCAGCAATCAGGCTCAATCCCTTCCCCTCTTCCCCCGCGCCCACGGCCCCACCCAAAATACCAATCGCCTGCCCACTGTGGATGCGCAGTTGACCGCCAGTGATGCTCTGGCTATTTTGACCACTCATCCAACTCAGGGTCTCGTTGTTGCTGAACTGCAGACTTTGCCCCGCCACCAAGGCCAACCCACCTTGGGCCGCCAGCGTCAGGGTGGCCTCAGCACTGTGGGGCAGGGTGGTGCCCGCCTTGGGTGCGGTTTGTTTGGCGGGGGCATCGGACAAGGCTGCATCCAGACTCTGGCTGCTGACCTGGGTGGCACTGGCCTTGAGCAAGGCTGCTATGGGCGCGGCCTGCTCGTCAATGGCACTGGCGTTCGTCTTCAAACTGCCCTCATGACTGGCCAGCCTGACGCTGGCATGTGTACCTGCGGCCTGGCTAAACGACTGGGCCAGGGTCTTGGCTTGTTTCAAAAGCGCCAGTGCCGCGCTGTTGTCACCAGCGGGGTCGCGTTGACTGGCGTTGTGCCCAATGGCGTAAGTGGTGAACATCAGACCTGAGCCTGCACGCACAGCACCATAGGCATCACTGCGCAGCTCAAAACCTTGGCCGCGCAGGCTGCCACGGTAGTTGTCAGCGCTGTGAATCAAATGCCCCAAATTGAGCTCACTGGCATATTGGCTGGTCTTGAACTGAATGCGTTGCTGGTTGCCCCCGCTGTCGCTGTCATCAAACACCAACTGGTTATAGCCAAGGTTTCCCCACTCCTGGGTGCGAATCCCCCACTGTGCGGCGGCATTACCGTGCCCACCCTGGGCCGGATCAGCTTCGCTGTCACCATGGACGCTGCCAAACCAGGCTGGGCTATTGCCCTGGGCACCACTGGCACTGCCTGATACCAGATTGCCCTGGGCGCTGGGGCGATGGTCATGGGCCTGGGCAAAGGGGTTGTTGAGGTCTTTGTTCTTTTGTTCCTGGCCTTGCTGGCGGGCACTTTCCAAACCTCCCGGTGTAGGTTTGATCCCCCCTTCCCCCTGGCCGTTGTAGAGCGCTCCACAGACGATGGGGCGATCCATATCCCCTTCTAAAAACTGCACCAACACCTCCTGGCCGACCCGTGGCAAAAACTGCATGCCCATACCGGCACCGGCACTGCGCTGGGCCACACGCACCCAGCAACTGGCAAAACCCGAGGTAGCACCCTCACCATCGGCGAGTTGCCCCTGCCAAGGAAAACGGATACGCACCCGAGCCAGCCGGTCAGCGTACACATCACCGGCGCTGGTGTCGCTGGGGCTGCCGTTGGGGCCAACCACCCAAGCGCTCTGGGTCGCACTGAACCTAGGTGTGCTTGAACGCAGGGGGCGCCAAGGCAGATCAGCCCGCAGCAACTCACACTGGTTGGCATAACCCAGAGCCTGGGCTTGGGTGAGCAGGGCGGTGGTGTCCAGCGGCACTGCTGCATCAGATGCAGTTGTACCAACAGCCGTAGCACCTGCAGTCATGCCCGCAGCAGTCAAAGATGAATTGCTATTGATTGGGTAGCTACTGGCACAGGTATCTTCTGGGCTAGAGGCCGATTTGGCTTGTAAGTTGTCTTGCCATGCTGATGCAGCATGCAGTTCTTGCAGCAAGTCCGTCAACAAAAGGGGAACATCACCCAGCAGCTCGGCCAAACCTTCAACGGCCGGTTTGGGCAGGTTGTTGAGGCCCAGGTGCCATACCTTCAGTACCGCAAAGCCGGGGTGGTTGGGGTTTTGCAACTCGGGCAAGGGGGTTTGGCTCAGGTGCAAACGGGTGCCTGCATGCAGGCTGCGCACGGTGCTGCGGGCAAAGTAGCGCTCATGGCGGGCCTCCAGCGCTTGCATCTGCAGATCGGCCTGGCGTTGCGCCTGGGCACGGCTGGCCAGGGCGTAAGGGGCTTGGGGCAGGTAGCTTTCCAGGCGGGGCGCGTTCTTGCCACCCACCACGGCAGCGGTAGGGCTGCTGGCACTCAGGCTTTGTTTGGTTTTGTAGTCGGTGCCCAGCAAGGTGAGGGTGGTGCTGGGCAGGCGGCGCAGGCTGGAGAGCGCTTGCACACTGTCCTGTGCTTCTACGGCTTGCCCTCTGTGAAAACGGATGCCTTTGCCAACACCTTGTTCACCAAGCATTTGGGCGCTGCAATAGTCTTCTGGGAAGGTGCTTTTTTGTGAACTGTCGGCAAAGATCACCAGACGGTGTTTGGCCACGCTTTCTGCATGCTCCTCAACGCGCCAAGACAGGCCTTCAGAGGCCAGCAGGCGCTCTATGAAGGCCAGATCGGTCTCTCGGTATTGCACGCAGTAGCTGCGCAGGCCACCTTGGTGGGCGTGAGTCATGAAAGGGCCAACCTCATCGCTGACATGCCAGGCCAGTTGCGGGGCGTAGCGGGCCAACACACTGGCGATGATGTCCAGGGTGGTGGTGTCTTGCCAGACGCGGCTGGCCAGGCTCTGAGCCAGCATCCAACTGGCATCAACCACCCGCAGGCGGTAGCGGGCCAGACCGCCTTCACTGCCCAGCAGGGTGGCTTGGTTGATCAAGCCTGAGGTGGTGGCTCGGGTGCCATCAGCCAGGGTGGTGTAGAGCTGGCAGGTTTTACCCAGCAGCGCGGGCAGATTGATATGGGCATCGGTTGATAGGACCAAAATATCCATGCTGCGGCTGGTGTGCAGGGACTCTGCGGCGCAGTAGGCTTCGACCATGAAAGTTTGACTGGGCAAAAAAACCTGGCCTGCGCTAGCCAGGCTTGCTGGTGGAGACGCCTTTTGCACACCTTCGATGCTCAGGTCATACAGGCGTGTTGCGCTGCTGAAGTTGGCTTGCAGGTGGTTGAGAATGTCTTGGCCTAGTTGGCTGGTGGAAATGTCGTTTTGCATTGATGACCCCCTGGATGCATGGCGCGACGCGATGCGCCTTGATGAATGGTCAGCGGACCTTAAGCGTCATTTTTTCTGAGGTTTTTATTCTTTTTCGCAGCGGCTTTTGCTTTGGCGGCCTGTTTTTCTTTTTCAAGTTTCTTGCTCGCCTTGACCGAGGTCTTGGGTTTGGCTGTCACCGAAGGTTTGGGGCGCGGCGCGGGGGCGGCTGTGTTGTGTGCAATTAAGGCGGCCAACAAATTGACGTCTTCGTCTGTCGTCGCCGCGGCAGGCTCGGGTAGGCGGGATGGCGCCTTTGCCGGCGCTGCGGCGGCGGTTGCGACGGTGCTGGTCGGCAAATGGCTTGCCGTTGGCCTACCGGGTTGCTTGGGCGCAAGTTGGGCAGGGGTTGGGGTTTTCACCATCAGAGCCTTTTCAAGGGGGGGCACCGGGGGAGGCACGCCATCTTCCAGCGTTTTGGTTAAGGTGTCTGGCTTCATTGCGGACAAGCTGGCGACCACAGGATTGGCCGTATTGACGATTTGCGCTGCCTCTGTGGCCGTGCTTGTTGCTGCGGGAGGAGGCGATGCAACGGCCTGCGGGGCTGTCAGCGCCACTGGCTGTGGTGGTGACACGCTATGAACCTGCGCGCTGCTGGCTGAGTCATTGCTCGCCGGATTTGGCAGGTGTTGGTAACCCGAGAAGGCCGCGTAGGCGGCAATTGCCAAAACACCCAGAAGCGAAAAAAGTTTGATGCCGGGGTTGTTTGTCCAGCGGTTGTGCGGCTGTTTGGCGATGGGTTCAGACCTCAGGTTAGACAATATTCGATCATCTGTAGCCTGCGTGCTGGACTGGTTTTTTGCGGAAATACCTAGTTCAGGTCTTGGGGAAAATGCTTTAGGTTTGACGCTTTCATTACCCATTTGATTTATATCAATTGTCATTGAGTTTCACCCTTTTACCGAACTAGGCGACATTGCATGTTGTAGTGCTTGCGCTGGATTGCGTGCCATTCTAGCGATGGCTGATCAGGCAAAATATTGTCGGTATGCAGTATCAAAATTTTATTTAGGCAGTTAGTAACGTGTTTGGATTGCTGGTTTTTTTGTATTTTTTGCTGGCTTGTCTGGTGGTATGGATAGCCGTGTTTCCTGAAGCCAGGAAATATGTTGTCAATTTGCTACAAGTACTTTGTGAGGTATTACCGCAATTGGCGAGCGGCTATTGCTATTTTTTAAACCGCGCTTGGTCAGGCGTTGCCCGCCTTTTCAAAAAAATCGGGGCTACTTTTGGTTGCGTTGCGCGCTGGGTTTCGAAATATCGTTGGGGCGTGGCTTTGGGGCTGAGCTTGGTGTTGATGCCACCGCTGGGAATTTTTTTCTTCAGTTCAGGGGTGCATTTGGATGGCTTCTCAGATGGCCCGGTGCGCAGTGATCCACAGGTCGTGTTGCTACTAAATGGTGAGCAATTGGTGCCGCCGTCGGCATTGCCGCCGGAGCTATTTGTGACGGCGGACCTGCTGCAAGTTCGGCCACCTCTACAAAGTGCTGATCGAAATTGGCAGTTACTTGATGCTGATTTTTCACAACGATTGCTGCTGACATTCAAAATCATGCGCGAAAAATATGGTTATGAAGTGGCTCTGTTGGAGGGGTATCGCAGCCCAGAGCGGCAAAATATGTTGTCGACCATGGGTAGTCATGTGACAAATGCCAAGGCATTTCAGAGCTACCATCAATATGGTTTGGCTGCGGACTGTGCGTTTTTGCTCAACGGTAAACTCGTTCTGTCCGAGAAAGATCCTTGGACTATGCAAGCCTATGTGCGGTATGGCGAAGTGGCAGAATCATTGGGTTTGACTTGGGGGGGGCGATGGAAACTCATGGATTTCGGACATATTGAGTGGCGCAAGCCCGGTGGGTTGAAATAGAGGTTTCCCAATTCCAGTTGTATAACAGGTGACTTAGGGGGAAGAAAATGTCAGCTGGTTTGATTGTCTTGGGGGATAAAACCTCACATGGTGGCACGGTCGTGGAGGCGTCTGCCGATACATCCGTGGGTAATGTGCGCGTTGCTAGGGTTGGTGACATGGTGAGTTGTCCAAGAACGGGGCACGGTACCTGTCCCATCGTCACCGGTGATCCTACGATGGTGATCGATGGTAAGCCAGTAGCCCGTCACGGGGACAAGACAGCCTGCGGGGCAGTGCTGATTTCAAGCCAGGGATTGACCAAAGATTTGAGGTGACTACGGTCGCGGTTGCTTTATAAAAACTAACGGAACTAGCAGGATGCGAACTTGGTTAATGCGCTTGATTGGGTTGCTGGGCATTTTTTCTCTGGTTTGGCTAGCTGTCATCATTTATTGGCAAGGTACGGCGCACGTACCTTCTGGGGATGAACTGGCGATCTACATGGTGCTTGTGCCATTGACCATAGCGATTGTGGTTTTTGGGGCGTACAAGTTGTTTACTCGCCCAGCTGAGGTACCTGCCGCAGGGGTTGGCAGCAATCCCGACAAAACCAAGGCGCAGGATCAACCAGATGAATCCGAGTGCGCTTGGACGATATTTGTGGTGGGCTCTTCACTGCATACCCCTGCTGGTACCAGTAGCTCAGAGGTGCTGGGTGCGTTGCAGGCTGGAGATGTTCAATTGAAGCTGGATCCTGAGCTGAAAAATAGTGAAGGTTTTCCGGTTTTTGCGGCACGTATGGCGGACCTGGATGTGAGTGATACGCAGGAGGCCTTTGACCAGTGGCAGAAGTCGTCTGCTTATCCTGATGTGCAGTGGACCGAAGGCCAATGCCGAGCTTTGCATCTGGCGACCCAAAGTGCTAACGAGGTTTTTGCACAAGTTGTTGAACACCCGCAAGCGGTGCTATTTGCAGCGGCCCAAGCCGAGGGTCGAATGCCGAAAGAGGACACTATCGCGGTATTGCGCCTGATCGGGTATTGGCCGACCCAATGGTCTGGCGCGCACCAGACCTTGGCCAGCGACTGGTTGAAGTGGTTGCTCACGCAAAAAGGCTGGCCAGCTCATCGCATCGTTGTGCATCAACGCACGTCCCAGCAGCTCAACCCAATTGCGGTATTGGACGCCATCTGCGTTGACGCTCATCGTAAAGCACTACCTATGATAGGAGTGTTGGTGGCCTGTGATTCAGGCATTGAGCAGGCTTATGTAGATGGACTGGCATCACGCAACCAGTTGTTTAGCGGGAAAAATATGCAAGGTTGTTATCCCGGGGAGGTGGCAGCTGCGCTGCTGTTTGCTGACTGGGCGCAGAGTCAGTTGATTGCACAGGGACCGGTGTCAAGTTTGCACCGTGCGAGCTGGGCCAGTAGGGACAAATCAGCTGATGAGCGAGGGCGTGTTTCTGCAGACTTGTTAGGCCAACTCCTTGGGTTGGCTTTGGAGGCATCCAAGCTGGATGCCTCCAAAATCCAACTGGTCAGCGCCGACCATGACCACAACCCGTCGCGAGAGTCTGAATTGGCAGAAATGCTGATGACGAAGTTACCAGACTTGGATGTGAGCAAAGACGCGGTCAAGGTGGCACAGGCTTGTGGTTCGATGCACCAGGTCAGCACCACGGCGGCTTTGTGTTTGGCTCACCAATACGTTGTTAATGAGCAGCAGGCGGCAGTTTGTGTGAGTTTGCATGACTCGCTGTGGCGTGCTGCGGTGGTGCTGAATGTGCCTGTAGATCTTGAAAAGCAGGAGCAGGTGGCTCAACCCAGAGCTGCATAGTGCGATTGATGATCTTTTTTTCTATCGTTTGCCCGCACGGTGGGTGTATTTACTTTTGGCGCTGACATATGCAACGTTTTTGGCAGTTTCTAGTTTCTCCTCGTACGCTGACGGCAATTGGTTTTATTGCGCTTGCGTCCCTTTTGCTGCTTGGCTTACGAGTCTTTGAACTGGCAGCGATCTGGGCCGGTGTGGTGTTTGTTGTCGCGCTCTTGATTGGTTTGGGGATCTGGTGGTTTCGCAAAAAGAAGGCGGCACAAGCATCGGAACATTTGGGCGATATGCTGGAGAAGCAGGCCGTTCTGTCCAGTCATACTCTGAATAAGAACATGCATGCCGAAGAGGTCGAGCTGCTGCGAAAGCGTATGCTCGAAGCAGTACAGAAGATCAAGACTTCTAAGCTGGGTGAAACATCGGGCATGGCTGCTTTGTATGAGCTGCCGTGGTACATGGTCATAGGCAATCCGGCTGCGGGCAAAAGCACGGCGATTGCCAATTCGGGCCTCCAGTTTCCGCTGGCTGACAAAACCGGACAGGTAATTCACGGTGTGGGTGGAACTCGTAATTGCGATTGGTTCTTCACTTCAGATGGCATCTTGCTCGACACGGCCGGTCGTTACTCGGTGCATGACGAGGACTTGAACGAGTGGTTCGGTTTTCTGGGTTTGCTAAAGAAGCATCGACCCAAGGCGCCGATCAATGGGATCATCATCGCCGCCAGCATCGGAGAACTGATTGGCAACCGACCCGAGTTTGCAATCACATTGGCCAAAAATCTGCGCCAACGGGTACAAGAGTTAACAGAGCATCTCGAAGTCTTTGCGCCGGTCTATCTGGTGTTCACCAAGGCCGACTTACTCGCTGGCTTTGCAGACTTCTTCCAAGAGACCAACGGTTCGGAGCGCGACCGGGTCTGGGGGGCAACCTTGCCTTATGCGGCTGCGGGCACTGGAGAGGATGCGGCCAAGTTGTTTGACAAACACTTCGATGAGCTGTATGAAGGCCTGCGTGAGATGAGCTTGGCCAATATGGCACTGAATCACGAGGAACAAAAGGCCACAGGACTACTGACTTTTCCCTTGGAGTTCGCCTCCATCAAGAGCTCTTTGCGGGCCTTTGTCTTGACGCTTTTCGAGGAAAACCCCTTTCAATTCAAGCCGATTTTCCGTGGGTTTTACTTTACCAGTGCTTTGCAGGATGGCACCTGTGCCAGCACCTCCTCGGACCGTGTGGCTGAGCGGTTTTCCTTGCAGCTCAAGGAGGCAACGGCTGCCACCATCTCCTCTCAGCATGGCTTTTTCCTTCACGATTTGTTTCGCAAAGTCATCTTTGCAGACAAGTCACTGGTGGCTAGGTTCTCAAGTCGTGCCAAAACCCGCTTGCGTTACGTTGCCTTCGCGGTGGCAAGCGCCAGTTTGGCGCTGGTGCTGACCGGCTGGAGCTGGTCCTACGTCAACAACAAGCGCTTGGCCGAGAATGTTCAGTCCGATTTGGACAAGGTGGTGCGGCTGCAAGACAAGCGACTGGACTTGCAATCAAGAATGGAGGCGCTTGAGATTTTGCAGGACCGAATCGAGCAGTTGGAGAGTTACCGGCGTGACCGTCCGCTGTCTTTGAGTCTTGGTTTGTACCAAGGTGATTTGATGGAGCAAAAGCTTAGAAGTGAGTATTTCGCTGGCATCAAGGAAATCATGCTCAAGCCGGTGGTTGGCAATCTTGAGGCTTTTCTGACTGAGGTGGTTGCGGGCGGTGAAAAGTTGGAACCGATGGCGAAGTCTCTTCAGGCAGTGCAGGATTCGGCGGCTGTGGCCACAGCTGCAAATTCCGAGAGCCTCCAAGCCTACAAAGACTCCTCGCCTAGCAATACTGAAGATGGCTATAACGCACTCAAAACCTACTTGATGTTGGCTGACAAATCGCGGATTGAATCAAGCCATCTGAATGACCAACTGGCCCGTTTCTGGCGGGGGTGGTTGGAGTCCAATCGCGCCGCCATGCCCAGAGAGCAGATGATCCGCAGTGCCGAGCGGCTGATCAGTTTTTCTTTGTCGCAGGTGAACGATCCAGCTTGGCCAGTGGTTGAAAACAAACTGACCTTGGTTGATCAGGCGCGCGATACGCTGCGCCGTGTGGTGCGCGGCATGCCCGCCAGGGAGCGTGTGTACGCCGATGTGAAGGCTCGCGCCTCGACCAGATTCCCTGCGATGACGGTGGCCCGCGTTGTGGGTGATCAGGACAAGGACGTGATTGCCGGAAGTTACGCAATTGCAGGAACTTTCACCCGTGAAGCCTGGGAAGGTTTTATCGAGGGGGCCTTCAAGGACGCCGCCAACAAGGAATTGCAAAGCGAAGACTGGGTTCTGAAAACTGCCGCGAAAGATGATTTGACGCTAGAGGGCAGCCCAGAGCAGATTCAAAAGGCTTTGGTGACCCAGTACAAAACAGAATACGCCAAAGAATGGTCGAAATTTGTGGAAGGTGTGACCGTGACGGATCTGCGTAGTTTTGATCAGGCTGTCACGGCCATGAACAAGCTTGGTGACTCGCAAAATTCTCCCATTTTCAAGTTGATCAACACGGTCTACCAGCAAACCTCCTGGGACAACCCTTCGCTGGTCAACGAAGGAATGAAACGAGCGCAACGCGGCATTGTCGATTGGTTCAAGGAAACCGTGTTGCGTCAGTCTCCTGGAGGCATCAACGTCAATGTGAATATGAATGGCTCCACAGGCCAAATTCCAATGGGGCCGGTGGGCACCGAGTTCGCTGGCGTGGCACGACTGGTGGTTACCAAAGAGAAAGACACGTCCTTGATGCGGGGTTACATGGAAACCCTGTCCAAGCTGCGTAGCCGGTTTAATCAAATAAAAAATCAGGGCGACTTTGGACCGGGTTCCAAGCAGTTGATGCAGCAAACCTTGGAAGGCAGTGGCTCCGAACTCTCGGACGCTTTGAAATTTGTTGATGAGCAAATGCTGGTGGGCATGACGGACATGCAGCGCAAGGCCATTCGACCGATGTTGGTCCGCCCTTTGATCCAGGCTTTTGCGGTGATTGTCAGACCTACCGAAGACGAACTCAACACAACTTGGTTGGCGCAGGTTTATGGCCCTTTCCAGAAAACTTTGGCGGGTAAATATCCTTTTCAAACTGATTCAAAAATTGAGGCAACGGGCGCTGAAATTGGTCAGTTTTTTGGTGCTGAAGGGGCCATTTCGAAATTTGTGACCACCACGATGGGACCCTTGGTTGTGCGCCGTGGCGACGCTCTGTCGGCCAAAGCATGGGCTGACATGGGTATCCATCTTTCACCTGAAGTGGTGTCGGGCTTTCCTTCATGGGTGGCTCCGTTGAGCGCTGGTGGGGTGGCAGCTGCACCGGGTGCAGCTGCGGCAGAAGCCCAGACCGTGTTCCAGATTCAGCCTTTGCCTGCCATTGACCTGACTGAATACACGGTCGAGATTGATGGTCAGACCCTGCGCTATCGCAACACTCAGGCGCAATGGTCCAACTTTGTCTGGCCCAATGCGCAGGGTGTTCCCGGTGCGCGTGTGATAGCCACCACCTTCGATGGGCGAACGGTCGAGGTCGTGAACTTCCCGGGGCATTTCGGCCTGGAGAAACTCATCAGCTCGGCCAAACGCAAACGCAAAGACAACGGCGTTTTTGAGTTGAACTGGTCGGCTGGGGCCGTCAATGTCTCGATTGATCTGAAAATTATCAGCAGTCCACAAGTGGGTGCATCCAGCGTCGGCTCGAGTACCGCTAGCCAGTCGCAGGGCCAGGGCTTGCGTGGTTTGCGCTTACCTGACGCTGTCACCATCATCACGACTCCCGCTCCCATAGCCACTGCGGTAACACCGGGGGCTAGTAAATGACAGCGATGCCGATGAATGTGAGCATCACCTACTTCGGAAAGGTTCCCAGTCGGGGGGATTTTGTTAAATCGGGGTCCAGTCTGCCGTTGTTGACATCTTTGGACAATTGGTTGGCGCGGGCCATGGAGAGCATGAGCATTGATGCTCGTTGGAAGACGACTTACGACGAGGTTCAGCCCTTTCACTTTGCCTTTCTGGGATCGCGCAGCAAGTTGGCTATTGCCGGGCATTTCATTGCCAGCGCTGATGCCGCACACCGCCGTTTTCCCTTTGTGACGGCTGTCACCATGGAGGTTGATGAGGCCAAAACATTTGTCTTTCGAAGTCCTTTGGTTTTGTCCAGCCTCTGGACTCGTTTGGCTCAGTTGTCCAGTAGCGCGGTGCGTAGTGTTGATGCCACACCGGACCTCAATGGCATCGCTGGTGCACCGATTCAACTTGATCTGGGCAGTACGGCTCAGAATAAAGACTTTACGGAGTTTCTTGAGCTACAAACCGTGAGTTCGCTCGATCGTCTTCTGCGCGATGGCGGATTTGAGGGCAATTGTCGGCAGTTGATTTTGGGCTTGGGTTTGTTGCTGCAACCGGTCATGGCCAGTGGTTCCAACCGTCTGGAAAAGTGCCTTTGCCTGCCGTTGCCAATTGATCCGCTGGCCCAATACCCGGTTGCTGCGTTTTGGTTGTCGCTGATTAATCCCTTTTTGCAGCGTGCGGATTTTGAGCTATCAATTTTTTTTACTAAGTCGGGACAGCGCTCTGTGCTGGTGGTGGGCTTCAGTGGTGCCTCGTCATTGACGCTGGAAGCGGTATTGAACCCCCAGGTTGCCAAAGACCATTTCATCGGGTTTGATGATGCGCAGTGGGTCGAAGAAACGGTGGTGTCAGATTACGGTGTCGCCAAGGTGGCGAGTTACCTGGAGCAACCGCGGCTGTCGCTGGCCTCGGTCGGGCGGTATTTCAACGATGTTTTTCTGGGTGTCTAAGTGCATGAAGTATTCTTTTAAACAACGTTCGACCTTGGTTCTTTGGGTTGGGCTGGTGGCATGGATACCGATGGTTGTGTTGGCACAGGCAGCACCTGACGTCAGCGCTGCGCCTGGCCAGGTTGTGATCGCCGGCACCTTGCCTGACGATGCCAGCAAGCAGGCAATTTTGACCAGGCTGCGTGAGCTGTACGGTGCGAACCGGGTCGTCGATCAACTGACCGTGGGGGCTGTGGTAACTCCGCCCAACTGGACCGCGTATGTTCAAAAGCTGATCTCCCCCACACTCAAGCTGGTCAGCCGGGGGCAACTCAAGGTCGATGGCAATGTGGTGAGCATGCGCGGTGAAGTGGCCAATGAAGCGCAGAAGCAACAAATTGTCAGCGACTTGGCGAGTAGTTTGAACCCAAGTTATGTGGTGAACAATGGTTTGCGAGTGACGGCCTTTGATCAGGGTGTTCTGGATCAAACGCTGGCCAATCGTGTGGTTGAGTTTGAAAGTGGCCGAGCCTACTTGACTCCGCAAGGCAAGCTGATTTTGGATGACATGATTGCAGCCCTGCATAAACTGAAATCACAGCGGGTAGAAGTGATTGGGCACACGGATGACGTGGGCCTGCGGGCGAGTAATGTGGCGCTTAGCCAAGCCCGTGCTGAGGCGGTGAAGTCTTATTTCTCAGAAAAAGGACTCGATGCCAAGCTCATCACCGCTTCTGGCGTGGGGCCGGATCGTCCGGTGGCGAGTAATGCCACGGGTGAAGGTCGCGCGCGCAATCGGCGTATTGAATTTCGACTTTCCCAATAGGACCTACCTGTGCTGAATTTCAACCAACTCCTTGAGCCTATTTCAGAAGCTTCTCCAGCGGGGGAAGACCTCACGTTTTCTGTGGAGGTTGATGCAATCACCCACGCTCGCAAGTTTGATGACCCCTCGTTAGATCAGGGTGAGTGGGTGGTTGCCCTGAAAGAAGCCGACTGGGGGTTTGTCTACGAGCGCTGCATGGTTTTGCTGGGCAGCAAGACCAAAGACCTGCGTCTTGCGGGTTGGCTTGCCGAGGCGGCTGCAAAAACGCGCCAGTTTGAAGGTCTGGCCGCGGGGTTTGAATTGATCGCTCAATTGTGTGACCGCTATTGGGACAGTCTGCATCCGGTGGTGGAAGATGATGATCTGACGCAGCGTATTGGCAACTTGGCGTGGCTGTTGGCGCGTGCCACTCAACTGGTGAAAGAAATCCCTTTGACTGAGGGGCGCGAGTCGGCATATTCGTGGATCGATTTTGAAAGTGCGCGGGCACGCGCCAACCATGCTCTGCGAACCGGGGAGAGTGTTCGTTCGACGGAGGCGCAGCCCGACATCAGTGTGCTGGAGTTGGCACGCAGCAAAAGCTCCAAAGGGTTTTATACGAGCTTGCTCAGCAGCGCACTGCATTGCCAGGAGATGTTGGCCAAATTGGAGAACTCTTTGGACCAGCACCTGGGTCTTGAAGGGCCAAGCTTCAGGGCAATTAAAGATACGATGGACAACATTGTGCCGACGATTGAACGTTATGCGTCTATAGGGGGGGGGCTCCCCAGTGCTGGTGTTGGGTCGGTGCTTGCGGGACAGAAGCCCAGCGCTGAGCTTGCGCCCAAGTCCAGTTCAGTTGAGCCTGCAGTGGCTGTTGTCTATGCAGGCATCACTGACCGGGCGCAAGCCCTGGAGCAGCTGCGTTTGGTAGCAGAGTTTTTTCGGCGTACCGAACCCCACAGCCCGGTGGCTTATCTGGCGGACAAGGCCGCGCATTGGGGCGACTTGCCACTACATGCCTGGTTAAGAACCGTGATTAAGGATGCTTCGTCGCTGGCTTCAATTGAAGAGATGTTGGGGGTCAAGCCGGATAACTCCACAGACTAATCCCATACCCGTTTATGCACCGACTGATTTTTAGTATGCGAGGTACCTCTATGCGAATTGCGCTGGCTGCTCTCTTGAGCATGTGTGGGCTGATGCTCGGTGGTTGCGCCAGTTTGGATACCGAGTCGTCGGTGAGCAAAGTGGCGCTCAAGTTGCACGCGGGTAGCAACCTGAATGCCGGGGTGACAGACAAACCCTTGTCTTTGGTCACCCGCATTTACAAGCTGAAGCAAACTGGGGCGTTTAATGCGGCACCCTACGCGGCCTTTTTGTCGCCTGAGGCCGAGAAGGAAGCACTTGGTGCGGACCTGATTGAAGTTCGGGAACTGAGTCTGCTCCCTGACCAGGAATATGGCGTTGTCGAAAGGGTGGCACCTGAAGCCAATTACCTTGGCATCGTCACACTTTTTCGTACGCCTGCACCGCAGCGCTGGCGGGCCGCATTTGCCGTGAAGGCAGCTGAGCGAGCAGGGATCAATATTGGCTTACATGCCTGCTCATTGACTGTTGGCAAGGGAACGCCTGCAGAGCAGGCCAGTACCAGCGATTTGGCTGAGTCGCCGGCGCGTTGTCAACCGAAATAACACCTTAGGGGGACTTGTTTTTGAACTCTGCATCTAAAGTACTTTGGGGTGAGGGCTTATTCCTCAGACCTCAGCATTTCCAGCGGCAAGACGCCTACCACGAGGCCCGACTGCATCAAACTGCGGTGGCTTTGCATCCCTACGCCTGGGGTGTACGCAGCCTACAAATCGACAAAGATGCCTTGCTAAACAGCAGCCTTCGTTTTAATGAAATTTCAGTGATATTTCCTGACGGTGAGATTTACGATGCGCCGCATGATGACAACTTGCCACCTGCGGTCTCGCTGGCGGAATTGCCCCTGTCACAACAAACCGTTACCTTCAGTCTGGCATTACCTGCCTTGAACTGGCACGGCGGCAACACTTCAGCCTCCCCCAACATCGGGGTGCGTTTTATGCAGGAGGGTGAAGAAACCACCGACTTGTTTACCCAAGCCGCCACTGCCGAGCTGATGTTTTTGGGCAAGCAAGTCCGACTGCTGTCGGAATTTGAGCCGATGGGCTCTTTCGTCAGCTTCCCGGTGGTTCGGTTGAACCGTGAGACCACCGGCGGCTTTGCCGTCGACCCAACGTTTATGGCCGCTTGTGTCAGCATCAAAAGTAACCCCCTGTTGTTTTTGCAGATGCGCCGTTTGATGGACGCCTTGCAAGCCAAGGTGAGTGCCTTATATGGCCACCACCGTGAACCCAGCAAAAATGTGATTGAGTTCCGCTCCGGCGACATCGCGTCGTTTTGGTTGCTGCACACGGCCAGCGCCGCTTTTGCCACTTTGACACACCTGTTTCATCACCCGGGTCTGCACCCAGAACGTTATTTCGAACAACTGCTCACCCTGGCTGGGCAGTTGATGACATTTTCCAAATCACATGCGCTGGTAGATTTGCCGGTCTACAAACACGACGACCCCAGTCCGGGTTTTTTGAAGCTGCACGCGATCATCAAAGACCTGCTGGATACCGTGATTTCCTCGCGCTTTTTTGCCATTGCTTTGGCGGAGAACAAGCCGGGTTATTTCAGCGGTCGACTCGATTCAGGCAAGATCGACGACAAAACCGCTTTCTACCTGAGCGTGTCTGCCGACATGCCCGCGTTGGAGTTGATTGACATCGTGCCTCTGCGCATCAAGATTGGTGCGCCTGATGATGTTGAAAAATTTGTGCTGTCGGCCATGCCTGGGGTGCGTCTGGTGCATACACCCCAGGTGCCCGCCGCGCTACCGGTGAAACCTGACACACATTACTTTTCTGTGGACAGCAAAAGCGCCTTGTATGAACGCATGCTGCAGGCGCAGTCGTTGTCCATTTATGCTCCATCGGGCATACAAAACCTCAAACTTGAACTGTTAGCCGTCACTGGTTGAACGCTATGGCCACCACTCCTTCACTCTCACCCAATCTGGGTTCGTTCGCTGAAATCAATGCCACTCGCGTCTCTGGCGTCGATGGTGCCCGTGTCATCAACTCCCTGGTTGACTTGCTCTACGATGGTTTTTATGCGCTGTTCTTGTTAAAGAACGGCAACCCGCCCAAGGATGATGTCGAACTGTCGCTGCGTATGCAACGCTACCTGTCCGAATTCGACCGCCTTGCAAAAAATCTGGCGGTGAGTCCAGAGGACCTGCATCTGGCCAAGTTTGCCTTTTGTGCGACGGCCGATGAAATTATTCTCAGGTCGCAGTTCAAAATTCGTGATCAGTGGGAACGCCGCCCACTGCAGCTCGCCCTGTTTGGTGAGCAGTTGGCCGGTGAAACCTTCTTCACCAAACTCGAAGGATTGCGCGCCCAGGGGGCCCAACATATTCAGGTGTTGGAGGTCTATCACATGTGTTTGCTGCTGGGTTTTCAGGGCAAGTACATGATCGAAGGCACTGAAAAGCTGAAATACCTGACTGCCCGCTTGGGTGACGAAATCGCCAACATGAAAGGCAAGCGCGCGGTGTTTGCGCCGCATTGGGATCGGCCTGACAAAGTGGCGCACCAACTCAAGTCCGAAACCCCGTTGTGGGTTATTGGCAGCGTCTTTGCCTTGCTGGCACTGGTGGCCTTTGTCGGGCTCAACAGCTGGCTCACACGGTCGACCACGGGCATGCTAGGTGGTTACGAAGATTTGGTGAAGCTGGCCCCACGTGCGGCCAATATCACCATCACTTTGCCATGATTTTTGTTGGTTTGAGGCAGACTCCATGGTAGCTCGCGCGGCAGAAAAGTTGGAGCACGGACACAGACGGCGGTGAGCCGTGTAGCTTGAAATCTCAATCCCACGAGTTTTCAATTTTGAGAGAGAAGATCCCATGAGTACTTCAGCCGAAAACCTGACCGAAGGCCTAAGCCTGTCACCCGCCGACTTGCTAACCCTGTTCGGCACCGGCCTGAGCCAACAGTTGCGCCTGATCGAACTGGAAACCGCACAAGGCTCAGGCCTACCCCAGAGCTTGGTGGTGGACCGCTTCTGGGGCCGAGAAGGCGTCAACGAACTCTTTCACTTTGAAGTCGAAGCTTTCAGCGTCAGCAGCGCGTTGAACCTCACCCCATTCATCGGCGAACAAATCACCCTGCGCATCTTGCTACCTGAGGGTGGTCATCGCAGTTGGCACGGCTACTGCACATCCGCCGCCTGGCTCGGTGCCGACGGCGGCCTGGCGCGCTACCGTTTGAGCCTGTCACCCTTTCTCGCCTTTTTGGGCCTACGCCGCGATGCCTACATCTTCCAGGACAAAGACAGCCTGGAAATCATCAGCGAACTCTTGGCCGACTACCCCCAAGCCAACGTGCGCATGGAAGTCACCCAAACCCTCAAACCGCGCCCCATCTGCACCCAATACGGCGAGAGCGACCTCGACTTCTTCACCCGACTGCTGGCCAGCGAAGGCCTCTCATGGCGCTTCGAACACGAACATAACGCCACCTCAGATGCCAATGCCACCGGCGCCAAGCCAAGCAGCCCCCACGCCAAACACTGCCTGGTGATCTTCGATGCCGAGTCCAGCCTATCCCAATGGCCAAGCGTGACACCCAGCACCATACGCTACCACCGCGCTGACGCCACCGAAGCCCAAGACAGCATCACAACGTTCAGCGCCCAGCGTCAGATCGCTGCCAACAGCGTCGCCCTAAGCGCCTGGGCGCCAGAGCAACTGCTGGCACCTTCGGCCGAACTCACCAGCAGCCTGGAGCGAGGCGCCCAGCCCACCTTGGGCGTGTACGACGGTGCGGGCCAAAGCCGCTACCCCGACAGCGCCTATGCCCAACACATCGCCCAGTTACGCCTGGCCGCCCTGGAACTACCCGGCAAAACCTTCATCGGCAGCGGCACAGCCCGCCACATGAGCGCAGGCACCCGTTTCAACCTCAGCCAACACGAGCACTACCCAGAGACAGGCGACACCAACCAATTCAAACTACTGTGGGTCGAACACGGCGCCGCCAACAACCTCAGCGCCCAAGTCAACGACCTGCTGGCCCGCCTGAATCCTCAAGCCAAATCAGCCTCTAGCCCAAGTTCTAAAAGGGATAATAGCTATCAAAACGCTAGTAACCTAAGCCAACTCGAGCGCGGCAGCTACCGCAACCGCTTCTGCGCCGTACGCGCTGCGGTGCCGGTGGTACCCCAGGCCTGTGCCCAGAATGCCCCCCACACCGCCCCAGGCCCGCAAACCGCCCAAGTCGTCGGCCTCTCGGGCGAAACCCTCACCACAGAGCGCAACCACCGCGTCAAAGTCCAGTTCGCCTGGCAACGCGGCAACCAACCCAACGCCGGAGGTTTGACCGACACCGGCAATACCGCTGACGCCGCCAGCACCAGCAGCACCGATGCGGCAAGCTCAGCCAACACCGCAGGCAACGCCCCCGGTAACGAGACCAGTGGCACCTGGGTACGCATCAGTGAGGCCCTGGCTGGCCCCAACTGGGGCACCCAATTCACGCCACGCATCGGCACAGAAGT
>Ga0302321_100000133_pt1 | contig 67042 bp, 49 predicted proteins | sample Fen_T0_1_FD_202505 | JGI IMG/M metagenome (GOLD analysis project Ga0302321, IMG submission 202505) | Peat permafrost microbial communities from Stordalen Mire near Abisko, Sweden - Fen_T0_1 | ecosystem: Environmental > Terrestrial > Soil > Wetlands > Permafrost | place: Sweden: Abisko... | reverse complement strand
CTTCGAAACAATACCCATACCCAAGACGGGTAACGATATTCTTTTCATAACGTCCGATTTTTTTACGCAAGCGGGTGATGTTCACATCTATCGTCCTGTCAAGCACTATCACTTCATTTGACCATATACGTACCAGAATCTCATCGCGCGTAAATAAGCGGTTTTTGTTCTCCAAAAATAGCTTTAGTATCTCATATTCTTTGCGCGTAAACGAAACTTCACTATTATCAACCAGTACTTTCTTATTGTTGAGTTGCATTTCCAGTGTTTCGTAACTAAGGCTTTCCACCTCTTTTTCTTTTGCCGACTCAGCCCTGCGAATCACTGCTTTTATTCGGGCCATTACTTCGCGAATAGAAAACGGTTTGTTGATATAATCGTCAGCCCCCAGACTAAAACCCGTGAGGCGGTCGTTTTCGCTATCTTTTGCTGTCAGAAAAACAATAGGAATATGTTCGGTTCTCGGGTTTTCACGTATGCATCGCGCCAATCTGAATCCCGATATTTCGCCCATCATTACGTCCAGCAACAGAAGATGGTATCCCGATAGATCTTTTTTTAATGCTTCTTCGGCCGAGTAGGCTACATCAACAGTGTATCCTTCTATTTCTAAATTAAATTGAAGAATCTCACAAAGATCTTCTTCATCGTCTACTACTAAAATTCGATAAGGACTCATAACTATTTGACTGTTAGAAAATGATAATTCGTAACTTGTCTGTTTTAAAGAGATTGGATTCACAAACAGTATATTAATTGATAAATGATAATTATTCATCAAAGTAACGATATTCGTATTACAGAATTATGTGATGATTATTACAAATCAGTGATGATTTAAATTCATTTCTCTTGTATTCACTAGGGATGAGTAAGAGAGGCAAATCCGTCTGGATTTGCCTCTCTTGATAAGTCTAGTTATTTGTCTCTCCTCAATGGAAAGTGCTGACCCAATCTGGTCTTGTTTATCTTTGTTGGAGTTTCACCTCAACAGTTTTTGTATTTTGCAAGTCTACTTCCATTACCTGATCTTCGTAGGATATCAAACTTATTTTTAGTTGACATTTACCATCACACAAATTGTTGATTGAAAAGTTTCCATCCAGGTCGCTGTACACTTTCTGTCCGTTAGCAGTAACTACTGCACCTGCAAGTGTTTCTTTGGTCTGGTTGTCGAAAATCATTCCTTTCAAAACAGCAGTCTGACTTTGTACTTCTATTTTTGGTGCCGGAGCAGGACTTTTAGATGCAGATACATTCATTGAGACAAACAATAATGAGATGACTGATAAGAACAATATCTTTTTCATAACTGTATATTTTGGGAGTTTACTTTTGCTTCTAATTACACTGCAAAGTAATACTAAAACTATTACAGATTGATTACAAAGAATATACAATCTTGTGAAGATGCTGTTTCAATCTATGGGACTAATATTTTTTCTCTGAAATAAGTTTCCCTTTTTCATCCCACATATACCAGGTTCCTGTTTTTTTTCCGTTAGTATATTCCATCTCGTAACGCATAATGCCCGAATCATCCCATACGTGCCACGTGCCGTGTTTTTTATCATTGCGGTACTCTGCTTGCGCAATTAGCATTCCGGCTTCGTTATACGTTCGCCACACCCCGTGAAACTCACCATTCAGGTACGCCCGTACCTCATTTGGTTTCCCATTTGGAAAATAAACAATGTAGGCTCCTTCAGGCTTTCCGTTTTTGATGTTTATCTCCACCTTCATAGATCCGTCGGGGAAATACTCTTTATACTCGCCGGTGTATAACTTCGTTTGTGTATTATCTGTAAAAAACAAACCGTCACTTTGGATGATTTTTCCGGTTTGTGCTAACAATGAAAACTGAACGCTCAATAGAACGAGCAATACCATGATAATTTTTCTCATAATGTTGATTGTTTTAAGTGTATAACTTAAGCTATTCACAAAAATAGTACATATTCCTAACGAATATATGCTCTCTTCATTCCCGAAGCTTAATGAAGCTTATATTCTAAACACTTTTGATTAGTAAAGTGCTTTTAAGCAATGTGATAGCATTTAGGAAGAAGTTGTGTACGCTTAATAATTTAATATGTATTACAAAATTTCTCTTGCAAAAAAAGAGAAGTTACGTCTCCGCAACTTCTCTCCATCCTGACTAAATTCAAATCATTGAAAGAAATTAATAAACTGTGTTTTGTGGATCAAAATTCACCCATGCTTCTTTAGTCCAGTCGGTAGTTCCGAAAGCACCCATGTAAGTAGCTGTTTTGTCGAAAAATGCATCAGCTAATTTTGCGTGTGTAAATGCACCGGCTCCGGCTGCGATAAGTGGAGAACCTGCTTCAGGTAAGAATGAAGATGGTATTGCAGCTGTTCCTGTTTTAGTTGCATCGTAGAACGAGTTTAAGATTTTTGCAGTAGCATTGTCTGCAATGATTTGATTGTTGAATCCTGCTGTGTTGAAAAATGCCAATGCCTGATCTGCTGTAACACTATTAGCACCATTTACTGCTGTCACTTTGCTTGATACTAAAGCACAGTTTTGGATAGCTAATGAACCGCTAGTTGCATTTGCATAAGTAGATGTAGCATCCAGTAATAAACCTGTGTTCCAACCTGCAAATACAGAGTTGAATGCCGAAAGGGAACTGTTACGACGGATATGCATTCCTGCTCCGAACAAAGCACTTATGTTTTTATCGTCTTTAGTTTTCCAAGGTCCAATTAATGTTACATTCGAGAATACTGGTGCAGTTTGAGGAATATATGCTGATCCATTTGCATCATTGTCTGATTCAAACCCATTTGATGTTGAAACGTCAGCAACACGTGGGTTACGAACACCTAATGCAAATTGTACTTTTCCTGAGAATCCGAAGTCAGTATCAAACTCATCATCCAAACCGCAATAAGCGATTAGATATTTAGCGTTTACAGTGCCGCCAAACCATTCGAATGAATCATCTCCACTGTAAGATACCTGAATGTGATCGATAGTGGTACCTGAACCAACTGCACACAAAGTCAAACCGTTGATTTCTTTGTCTGGTTGCAATGGAATACCTGCAAATTCGATACGTACATATTTTAGTGTTCCTGAGTTATCGGCAGCATTACGTACTGGAATAACATCATTACCATATTGAACTTCTCTTGATAATCCCTCAACTAAAGCAGTTGTTTGGTTTACAGGAGCTTTTCCTACTAAGATTAATCCTCCCCAGTCCCCAGCAGCACGTAAACCTGGACCCAAAGCCGAAGTAAATACGATAGGACTACTAGCAGTACCGATAGCATTAATTTTACCACCAGGTAGAATAATCAAACTACCCTTGGTCACTTTGTCACCTTTAATTACTGTACCGGCAGCAATATTGATAATACCCGAAACATTGATTTGTCCCTGAAGAACATAAGTAGAGTCTTTTACTAAATTACGTGTGCCTGTAATATCAGCTTTAATGATTACTTCTTTAGAAGTGACTACAGGGTCAGTTACAGAATCTTTGCTACTACATGAAGTAAATACTGAAACAGTGCTAACTAAAGCAAGTGCAGAATTAAAAAAAATCTTTTTCATTGTTTTTTCTTTTGTTTTATAATTTGTTTTATTTCTTTCAAAAATTATAATACAAAAGTAAAGGGGGAGTGTTACAAGCACATTCCGAAATTGTTATGCTTCTGTGTAGTTGCAGTGACAAAGTTGTGTCAATAAAAAAAGACCGCTGCATTTTACTGCAACGGTCTTTATAAAAGAATTTTTATATTCTGAGAATAATTATTTACATTGTTCTTTCGCCCAACTATCTTTCAATGAGGCTGTACGGTTGAATACCAGTTTGTCGGGAGTAGAATCCAGATCTACATTAAAGTATCCAATACGTTGGAACTGGAATTGATCCAATGGCTTGGCATTCTTAAGCGACGCTTCTACCTGACAGTTGGTAAGCACTTTCAGAGAATTCGGGTTCAACAAATCGCGGAAATCACGTTCATCAGCCGAAGGATTTTCCACACTAAACAGGCGGTCGTACAAGCGTACTTCAGCTGTTAAGCTATGTGCTGCCGATACCCAGTGAAGGGTTCCTTTTACTTTGCGGTTGGCATCAGGCATCCCACTTTTTGTCATCGGATCGTACTCGCAATAAATTTCTTCCACACGTCCATCGGCGTCTTTTTTGCAGCCGGTACATTTTACAAAGTAAGCACTTTTCAAGCGCACTTCTTGTCCCGGCGTTAAGCGGAAGTATTTCTTTGGAGCTTCTTCCATAAAGTCATCACGTTCGATGTACAGTTCGCGAGAGAAAGCCAGTTCGCGGGTTCCTGCCGATTCATCTTCAGGATTATTTATAGTTTCCATCATCTCCACTTGTCCCTCAGGATAGTTGGTAATGATCAGTTTTACAGGATCAATCACTGCATTCATACGGTGAGCAGTTTTGTTCAGGCTCTCGCGTACTGCATGTTCCATCAGGCCAATATCATTTTGAGCTTCGAATTTGGTATAACCAATCTTGTTGATAAAGTTATGGATTGATTCCGGAGAATAACCACGACGGCGCAAACCGCAAATAGTTGGCATACGAGGATCGTCCCAGCCGCTTACCAAACCTTCCTGTACCAGCTGAAGCATCTTACGTTTGCTCATAACGGTGTAGGTCAGGTTCAAACGGTTGAATTCAATTTGACGCGGACGGTAATCGGAATCTTTAAACTGATCGATAAACCAGTCGTATAACGGGCGGTGAACTTCAAATTCGAGCGTACAAAGCGAGTGTGTAACCCCTTCGAAATAATCCGATTGACCATGTGCATAGTCATACATCGGATAAGCTTTCCAGGTAGTACCGGTGCGATGATGCGGATGCGAATTAATAACGCGATACATAATAGGATCGCGGAAATGCATGTTCGACGATGCCATATCTATTTTGGCACGTAAAATCATAGCACCTTCGGGTACTTCGCCGGTATTCATTTTTTGGAATAAAGCCAGACTTTCCTCCACCGGACGGTTGCGGTACGGGCTCTCCGTTCCGGGAACCGTAGGTGTTCCTTTTTGCTTAGCTATCGTTTCGGCGGATTGCTCATCAATATAGGCTTTACCTTGCTTAATGAATTCAATAGTCAGATCCCAAAGTTGTTGAAAATAATCCGAAGCATAGTAGATGTTTTTCCACTGGTAACCGAGCCATTGAATATCTTCCTGAATGGAATCAACATATTCAACATCTTCTTTCACCGGATTGGTATCATCGAAACGAAGGTTACAAATGCCACCGTAATTGTCGGCAATGCCAAAATCTAAACAAATAGCTTTGGCATGTCCGATGTGTAAATAGCCATTCGGCTCCGGCGGGAAGCGCGTTTGAATGCGACCGCCATTTTTACCATCTTTCAAGTCTTGTTCCACAAAAGCTTCGATAAAATTCAGACTTTTCTTTGGAGCTGCTTCGTCAATATTTTCTATATTCATTTTTTATAAGGAGTAAAGAGGTAAGAAGTATGAAACCGTGAAGGGGTAAGAGCCAAGAGGCAAGTACGTAATAGGAACGTGCTTGCCTCTTACATCTTACTCCTTGCTTCTTAATTAATCAAAGTATCCTTTAATAATTCCACGAGGTGAATTTTTTACAAATAGTAAAATTTCATCACGTTCTTTTGTTGCTGGCAATTCAGCCTGGATACGTTCCACTGCGTGCGAAGTATTCATTCCGGACTGGTATAGATAGCGATATACATCTTGTATATCACGTATTTGTTCGTTGGTAAATCCTCTACGACGTAAACCGATAGAATTGATACCTGCATAAGAGATAGGATCACGACCCGCAGTAACAAATGGTGGCACGTCCTTGTTGATTTTTGATCCACCCTGAATCATAACGTGTGAACCGATATGTGAGAACTGGTGAACAAGAATGGCTGCACTAAGAATAGCATAGTCGGCAATAACTACTTCACCGGCCAACTGAGTAGCATTTCCCATAATTATATTGTTACCTACAATACAGTCGTGGGCAATGTGACAGTATGCCATAATCAAACAGTTGTCGCCAACTACTGTTTTGCCTTTTGCTGCAGTTCCACGGTTAATGGTAACATATTCACGGATAGTGGTATTGTCGCCAATTACGACCAATGTATCTTCACCTTTAAATTTCAAATCTTGTGGAACGGCTCCAATTACTGCACCGGGGAAAATGGTACAATTTTTACCAATACGTACTCCTTCTAAGATGGTTACATTTGAACCAATACGAGTACCGTCGCCAATTACAACATTCTTATCAATAGTTACAAATGGCTCAATTACCACTGTAGGAGAAATTTTTGCATCGGGATGAACGTAAGCTAAAGGTTGTTTCATTATATTGCTTTTTCAGTTTTATTACTTTAAATAGGTGTGAGGTTGTTAGCCAGTCAGTTATCTTGTAGGATAGTTTATTTGTTTTTTACAATCTGAGCCATAAACTCAGCTTCACAAACAATTTTACCACCTACAAATGCGTGTCCTTTCATTAATGCACATCCACGGCGCATTTCATCAATCATTTCCAAATGGAATATCAATGTGTCGCCTGGTACTACCTTTTGACGAAATTTTACGCTGTCTATCTTTAAAAAATAAGTAGAGTATGTTTCAGGATTTTCTACTGAGTTTAATACCAATAGTCCACCGGTTTGAGCCATTGCTTCAACAATCAATACGCCCGGCATTACAGGCTCATCAGGAAAGTGACCCATGAAAAAAGTTTCATTCGCAGTGACATTTTTCACTCCAACGATTACTTTTTCGCGAATGGCAATGATTTTATCCACCATTAAGAATGGCCAACGGTGTGGCAATAATTTTTTGATGGCATTCACATCCATTATCGGTGCAATGGTATCGTCGTAAACCGGAGCTTGTATTTCTTGTTTTTTTAGTTCTTTGCGGATAATTTTAGCTACATCGGTATTGATTTTATGACCAGGATAAGTCGCAATTACTTTTCCACGAATCGGTTTGCCTATCAAGGCCAAATCACCAATTACATCCATTAATTTATGACGGGCAGGCTCATTATCGAAGTGCAATTCACCGCTCAGGTAGCCAAGTTGACTTGCATCGTGATGGGGTTGTTCCATCAAATCGGCCAGTTTATCCAAATCGTCCTGCGATTTTAATACGTCGTAGATAACAATAGCATTTTTTAAATCGCCACCTTTAATCAAATTCATTTGCAGTAAAGGCTCAATTTCACGTACAAATACAAATGTACGAGCACTTGAAATTTCAGTTGCATATTCGTCGAGAGATGACATGCTGGCAAACTGGTTGCCTAAAACGGATGACTTGAAACCAATATGAACATCCAAGCTAAATGTGTCATCAGGTAAAATCGTTATTTTGGCTCCCGTTTCAGGGATACTGTATTCTATTTTTTTGCGAACAATATAATAATCTTTTTCTGCTTTTTGTTCTTCAATTCCAACACGTAAAATGTTTTCAACAAAGAACTTCGCACTTCCGTCTAAAATTGGAAATTCCGGTGCATCTACTTCTAACAAACAGTTATCAATACCAAAAGCGTACAAAGCCGACATTGCATGTTCTACTGTGCTAACGTGCATTTCACCTTTTTTCAAAACGGTTCCTCTGGTCGTTTCAGTAACATATTCGGCCACTGCATCAATTACCGGTTGATCGGGTAAATCTACACGTTTAATTTTTATTCCATGGTTTTCGGGAGCCGGTACGAATGTAAGTGTAATTTCCAAACCGGAATGTAAACCTTTGCTTGAAACCGTAAAGGCTTGCTTGATAGTGTTCTGTTTTGACATATATTATAAAGAGATACTATTTATCTTGTTTTCTAAGTCTTTAATTTGTTTTTGCAATTCTGTTACTGTTTTTTGCAAATCCGGCAGGTTCTTGAAAACCACAGATGACCGTTGAAATGTCATCACCGGTATTGCCGGGTAACCTTGTAATACCTGATTTGGTTTTTTTACCGATCCGGCAACACCCGTTTTTGCTCCAAATGTTGTATTGTCGGCTATCGTAAGATGTCCTGCAAGTCCAACCTGACCGGCTAAAACACATTGTTTACCAATTTTAGTTGAGCCGGAAACACCCGTTTGTGATGCTACAACAGTATTTGATCCTACTTCCACATTGTGAGCAATTTGTACTAAATTGTCCAGTTTCACTCCTTTGCGGATAATGGTGCTGCCAAGAGTTGCTCTGTCAACCACGGTATTGGCACCAATCTCTACATCGTCCTCTAAAATCACATTCCCCATTTGAGGAATCTTTTTGTAAGATCCATCTTCAGTTGGGGCAAATCCAAATCCATCTGAACCAATAACCACACCCGAATGCAGAATACAGTTTTTACCAATGACGCAGTCATTGTAAACCTTTACTCCTGCAAATAAATTAACATTGCCGGCGATTTGTACGCCGTCTTCTACGCTACAGTGAGCATGAAGCATCGTGTTGTTGCCAATCACCACCCCCTCACCTATATATACGAAGGGTGCAATATACACATTTTCGCCAATAGTAGCCGAAGGAGACACATAGGCAAGAGGTGAAATCCCAACTTTCTTTGGCTTGGCTTGTTCAACAAGTGACAGCAATACTGCAAGAGATTTATAGGCATCGTCAACACGTACAAGTGTTGCTTGAACCTCTTTCTCTGGAATAAAGTCTTTGTTTACCAGCACAATACTAGCTTGTGTGTCGTATATAAAATGACTGTATTTTGGGTTCGATAAAAAACTCAAAGTCCCGGGTTTCCCCTCTTCAATTTTCGAAAAGGTGTTCACCTTTACCTGTGGATTACCTTGAACCTCTCCACCTAAAAAATCAGCAATTTGTTGAGCTGTAAACTCCATATTAAAAAATTTGGTTGCAAAAGTAATAAACTTTTTTCTATAAACCTTAAAAGTCAAAGGTGTATTATCATAAATAGGTACTTTCCGAACTAAAAATACAATTATTATTACATAAAAGTACTTACCTAATCTTAAATTTTAAAGTAACAAAAATAGTGTTTCTCCACTTTTTTTGTCAAAACAGTAATGTTGAGCATATCCGATGCATCTGCAATATCTTTAATGCTTCCATCCTTATACAGTATATTTATATTATCATCCTGCGGTGTATAAGTGTCTGTACTAACGATTTCTTCTCCTAAAAAGTATGTTGCCTCTTTTATGCTTATACCAAAATGTTCGACATATAGTTTGAGTTGAGCTTGTCGTTTTTCGTCCGAAATAGGTTCAGGAATGATTTCTACTTTAAATAACCGTCTATCAGTAAATGCTTTGCATAATGTTGCTAAAACTACATCGGCGTGGGTTGACCATACTTTGATAGCACAAATAATATCCGAATCGTCGAGCATTGCAAAGTTTTCGAGTGCTGAGTTCGAATGCATAAAGTTTTGTTTATTTACTTCATTATAAAGGAAGTAATGCAATGCCGGAGATGCAAAAAGCTTCACTTTTTTACTTGCTAACTCTTTGGCTCGTTTCAATATACTCAGCAACATTTTTTCTGCAGCAACAGATGTTTTGTGTAAATAAACCTGCCAATACATCAATCGGCGTGCCACCAGAAATTTCTCTATCGAGTATATTCCTTTGGCTTCCACAACGAGTTGATCGTTATGAATGTTTAACATTTTAATAATGCGAGCTGCACCAATTATGCCTTCGCTTACACCTGAAAAGAAACTATCGCGACTTAAATAGTCTAGTCTGTCCATGTCCAGTTGGCTTGAAACTAGCTGGTGAAGATATTTCTTATGGTAATTATTAGTGAAAATAGATAAAGCAATGTCTAATTTGCCACCTAGCTCCGCATTGATTTTCTCCATCATCCATAACGAAATTTCTTCGTGGCTTACACCGCTCACCAGGCTGTTCTCCATGGCATGCGAAAAAGGGCCATGACCTATGTCGTGGAGCAGAATAGCTGCTCTTGCTCCTTCATCCTCTAAAGTGCTAATGCTATGACCTTCCTGTCGCAGTTGTGCTATGGCTTCACCCATCAGATGCATTGCTCCCAACGAGTGTTGCAAGCGGGTGTGCTGTGCTCCAGGATAAACGGTTGATGTCAATCCCAGTTGTTTGATGCGACCCAGCCTTTGAAAATAAGGATGCTGAATAATATCGTACAACAAGTCGTTCGGAATATTGATAAATCCGAATACCGGGTCATTGATTATTTTACGCTTATTTGGTTTTTTCATTTCACTTCTGTGAGTTGTATACAAAACGAATATGTTTGGTTTCAGGTAGGTAGACCCATTATCTACTTTAATTCTAATCGAGTAGTTACAAAGATACATATATTAAAGCGATGTATCTACACTGTTTGCAATGAATTGTACAATGGAAACTATGTATTTTGTCGTTTTTGGGGAAGCTATTGCACTCCGAATAGTTTCAGATGGGGGCTGAACGCTATTCGGAGCTAATAAAATAGTTGTAAAGTTTAAAAGGATTTTTGTTTTGAAATGTTTGAAGTAGTCTTAAGCCGTGGGGCTTTTACTTACCTTTTTGAAAACCCAGTGCTTTTGAAGGGTGTAATTAAATGCTAATGACACCACCAAATCGACAAAAATACGGCTTATCTTGTAATCTAGTTTTAGGAAGGTGGTAATTAAATAAGTACCTGACGATTTCAGCAAAATGCTGTTTAGCACCACCAATACAAATTTCAGGAGTTGTTTGTAGATGGAGTTTTTGTATGGTACATCTTTGGATCTAAACGTCCAGCCTTTATTCAAGCTGAAATTTACTACAGCTCCAATAATTCCTCCAATGGCGATAGAGATCATATAATGTACATGAAAGACTTCGGTGATGAAGACCATAATCATGTAATCACATATTCCACCTATAAATGCCGACACTTGAGCCTTTGAAAAAACAAGTGCTTTTTCAACAAATTTATTCATTCTTCTTTAATTCTTTTTCTGCTTTGTCCTGAGCATCTGCCATTTTTAGCAACTTGTAAAAATCGACAAGGTTACTTATAAGTAATATTACGCAAGCAATTGAAGCCGTGTAGATTAATGAATCCTTTACTAGCACTTCCAGTACTAACATGAGTGATATCACGATACGTACTTCTGTTGGTCCTAATAATCCTGAATCGATAGAGTACTTGTTTGTTACTTTGTATCTTACGAGGGTGGTAAGTATTTCCCAACCATATAAAACAACAAAACTAAACCCGAGAATTTCCCATGAGTTTTCGATGTAAATTACAAATCCGAAGCCCATTAGAGCAACCCCAATCCAGTCGGCTGTAAGGTCAAGCGCGAATCCGTACCATTTACGTTGTTTGTTTCTGTAATAAGCCAAACGTCCATCAAGCGAATCGCCCAGCCAACTTACGAAGTAGCCGAATACACCTAGTAAGAGGTATGTTGGACCGAAGAATGCAGCTAAAACAAAACTTAAAAATGTAATTATGCTTCCACAAAATCCAATGGCGGTAAGCATGTCGGAACTGATGAAGGATGGAACTCGTTGAACTAGATAAGCAAGCGCATTTTGTTCGTATTTTCTTAGGATGTTGGTACGACCTCTGTCCTGTGTAATCGATTTTAAAACGTCACTAAAAGAATGCGTATTCTCTGATTTCATGTTGAGTGTTATGTATAAATTGGTGATGTGTTTTTAGTCTCTTTAGTTGCGAAATGAACTTTAGTTATAGTTGTTTCAGTTCAATATAAGTGAAAGTGTAATTTAAAATACTTATAATAACTATGGTGCGTGTCTAAATATCTCTTTCAGCGTCATTCTCAGTTTTTTTCTAGTGTATTCTTCATCTAAGGTACAATAATTTTATAAAAATGCAAATAAAATGTTGATAGTTTCTTTCTATTCCCTTTTATTCGAGATTTAAATTACCTTATTTGCAGAATACTAATCTTGTTTACTCTTAGTTTTCTTAGAAATCAAATCTGAATCGCATTCTAAGACCAATCGTCGATATGTTCGGATTATTGAGATATGTGAAACGTTTTACAAGGTCAACCCTAAAAATTTTAAAAATGTTCCCAATGCCAATACTACCTTCGATATACGGAGTTTTGCCCAAGCCATAAGTTGCTGTTTTCCCATCGGCATAAACAGGAAATTTAAATAAATCAGTGTTCTTGCTTGGGTCGTTAGTATTAGAAACACTTCCTTCTAAAATTTTAAAGGTGGCGTATTCTCTTAATTGTAAATCTCTTACGATTGGAATCTTGTTTAGGAAAAATCCGTTGAAACAGTGGTCAATATTCAAAGATGTATACTGGTCGCTCACAAACTCCAGAAAGTTCATTAAGTTGTAAGATAATATCTGGTACGAATAGGTTTGGTTTGCCCTGTGAATGTTCAACAAAGGGTATGGCACTTTTCCGAAAATCTTTCCAGATTCCCAAACCACATCCGAGTAACCAAAGATAGAGTAATAAAATCGTTTAGAAAAAGAGAAACGTACATTCGTGTAATTATAATCATTTTTCAAAAACTTTGACCCATTCGTGATTTGGAGCTCAAAAATAGGATACTTAGTATATACTGGTATTCTAAACGATTTACTTTGATAAAACTTTTCGTTTGGAGCATATCTAAGTTTTAAAGAGGCTTCAGAAATGTTGATTAATCCTACATCGTTAGTGTGTGAAGAGTAGTCGGTGCTGTTGAAATACAAGTTTCCACCGGGTACAGTTTTAGTGAACTGGTATCCTAATGTGTATGAAAAATGATTCTCAAATTCGTTCAAATGTTCCAACTTAAATGTCCTGTTGTAGAATAATTTATCATTCACTCCGCGCTTAATTGACAAGAGCACATTGTCCTCTGTTATAAACTGTAAATCTTGTCCTGGGAATTTTGTATCTTTTTGATAGCTGGCCTTTATCGATTTCACAGGAAAGTCGTAAATTGATGTAGGTGCTAGTGACCACGTGCTACTCAAAAAGTATTTTAAATTGTGATCTCCGAATCCATACCCAACATACGTTTCAAAATTTAATTTTTTGCTAAACTCAGGTGTAGTTCTACCTCCAAAGCGGGCTCTGATTCCTTCAATCGGATTGTAGCTATAGAAGGTATTTACCGGTCCTATTTCATATTTGCCCATTACTTTGTAACCAAAGAATACTATTTGGGCAATATCCATGGTTCTTCTGAAAGCGGGAACTTTTTGTAGGCTATCAACTATGGCATACGTTCCTTCTTCTGATTTACTAAGTTCCTGATGTCTGTTAGCCTCCCAATATTTTTCATTTCGCAGATTTGCGCTGTCAAGTGTCACTACGCTAAGCCCTTTGAAAATAGAGTCATTTGATGGTGGTGTAAATTTATAATCTTTATAGGAGACAGTTCTTTTGCCGAGTAAACTTTGTCCTTTTTTTGATATGGCAAAATTAATGACTGTTTGATCGGATTTAAGTAACCAGCCTTGATTTTCTATTTTTTCAAACTGTTGACTGATCTTGACATCTCGTACTAGATTTAAATTGATATTTTTGTTTACAGACAGTTCCACGCCTTGTATGGCGTAAGTTCCATCCATTGTTATGTATAGATATCCCTGAAAAAGCATATCCTGCTTATTTCTGGACCCAAAAAATAATTTTATAAATTTCTCTGATCCAGACTGAATAGTGTCTGTGATATAATATCGGTAAAACGTTGGAGCTGACGGTGCTATCGGACTTAAAAATTGATTGGTAAGCATAAGGATATTGTTATCATAGATGTTTATATCTTGATACATATACTTTATGTTGTCGTCGAGACCTTTGTTATCAAGTCCCTGAAAGTTTACCATTTTTTGGGACTTGATAATTTGTTTATCGTCTTTCGGTGATTTTCTATAGTAGTGGTTCGAGAGAACCTCTTTCATATAGATCGGCAGTATTTCGCCTGCATTATCAGTCGAGTCCGCGGCTTCGAACATGAATTGAAAATGTTTGAAAATTCTTTTTTGTTTAAACTTTGGAGATATTTCATTGAATGCAAACTGAATCTTTTCATATGACTCATTTTCATAATAATTCAGTGCCTCTTTCCTGTTTTTGCTTTTATTTGCTATTACTTTCTCAATAAGTTCAACGGCAGGGTTATTTTTGTTGTGATATTTTTGTTTCTTAACCGTTAATTCGCCAAGGTTGTGTGACTCGGGACTTAATTTAATCTCTTGTTCATTTTGCTCGTTTAGAAGAAGTAACAACTCGGTTTTATATCCCACACATGAAACTTTTATTTGTTTCTTTACATTAGAGTTTGCGCTTGCAAGTAGCGTAAATCTTCCGGATAAGTTTGTTCTTGTTACTTGTCCTTTGCCAATCAATACAACAGAGGCTGAAGGAATAGGCTCGTTGGTTTGTGCGTCAATAATAATTCCTTTGAATGCTACGGGTTTCTCGGTTTGAGAGAAAACTATAAAAGGCATAAGACTTACAGCTACGGCTAGTAATAAAATTTTTATTTTCATCAATTTTAAAATCATTCTATGTGATAGACATTGTCAAGCACATGATTAGAAACTTTTTTTTATCAGAAAGACACTATCTCTCTGACGAAAAACTTTACTTTCATTAATTCGACTAAAAAAATATGCCGAGATGTTGAAAATTAAGAAAGTGTATTTGTAAACAAACAATCGGCAAAATTAATCAAAAAATCAAACATATTCGCTTTTGATAGTGCTAATTAATTTATTATCTCATTGAACACTTATTAAGGGTAAATTGTGCTATCAATTAATCATTTATTTTTAATCCGTAACGCTTATATTTTTTATTTGTCATATAATTAAATCGAAAAACGCTTCATGTACGCCATACTAGTATAAATACATAAATTATTATGAATGAACTAATTTTTGAGGACCCGATATTATCGTTAGTAGAAATCAATATTTTAGAATTAAAATGTGCAATAATATTTCTAAAATATCAACTCCTACTAACTAAAAATTAGTTCAATCCGTAAGTGGCTTGTTCAGATTTAAATTTTATATGAATTTTCAAAGCCTTTAAGAACTCGTTGCTGTTGGCTTTGAAAGCTCTAAATCAATCATTATGGAATTACTAGGCCATTCTCTATTTGAGATTTATTTGCTCAAGCTGAATAGCGTAACTTTATTATTTAACCCCAAAAGTAAATCCCGTAGGGTTAAAGTTTATAATTAGTGTTTTCTTTTCATTTTTTCCCTTTATCATACAGTGGACAAAGGTAAAGTATGGAGAAATACTGGTCTGCTACTTTTGTTACATAAGGATTTTGTATTCTAAAGATAGTCTGTCTATTCTTTAAATGAACAGATGAGATGTGTATTTAATATTGATTGACAAATTCTTGAATAAATTCAAACAACAAAAGTAAGGTGCAGAATTCATTATCTTGTGAATTAGCATCCCGAAACGACAATTTTAAGTATTTAAAGGTCCAAAATGGTTGTCGAACTTTTACCGAAATCCTTCTGCCAACTAATCGGGACATTATACTAATATGCTAAACAGCATCTTATTCGCATAGAAATGTGATACGCACCTGTTATTTGTAGACGTTTATCGACTCCAAATACTTTACTTTTTTGATTTGATAGTTACATTGTGCCTCAATTAGTTTGTCTTCAGAATTTTGAAATGCTGATTGTGCCTCAAGTAAATCTGACATTGTTGAGACGCCGGCTTTATAATTGTCATTAGTAACTTTCATGTTCTCACGGGCTTGATCGACAGATTTTTGAGCAATGCTAATCTGGATGTATTCTTCAGTATAGGCATTCTTAGCTTGCTCAATTTGAAGTGAAAGGAGTTCACTTGTCTCAATAAGTTTGTTGTTTGCCTGCTCAATTTTAAACTGAGTCTCTTTTAATTTATGAGATCCTCCCCACCAATCAGATATTGGGACAGAAACACTTACAAAGGCTAGTGCATTTGAACTTCTAGTATTCATAACATCATTGGTGTAACCCAAGGCACCTATTGATACTTGTGGTAGAAGTTCTCCTAGTGACATTTTCTTTTGCAATTTTTCAGCTTCAACAGCTTTACTGAGCATCTGATATTCATGTCTATTCTTAGCAATATTTCTACTATCCACGTCAGTTTGATGTTCTAATTTTGTTGGAACCAAAGGTTGCGTCAGGACTATGGTGCTATCATAAGCGATACCGATGTGCTGACACAAAGCTCTTGTTGATAGACTAATGCCATTTTCTAATTTCAATCTGTTTGCTTCAAGCTCATTCGTTTTTAATTGAACTTTTAGCAGATCGCTTCTTTGAATAAGTCCCGCTTTAAGCGAGACGGTTACGTCAGCAAGTAATTGATTGAGCAGCTTTTCATAGCTACTCAATGTTTTTAGTTTACCTTTCAACGAAATTATAGTCCAATACAGATCTTCCGTTTTGATAAGAACCTCCGTAGTAGTTAGCAACTTTTTTTCCTGACTAACTTCCTGACCAATTTTGGCCAACTTGTTACCATTGACAATCCGTCCACCTGCAAAAATAGGCTGTGCAACCGTTATGCTTGCCAAACTTAAGTAATCCAATGCTTTAATTGGAATTGCGGGCACATAGGTAAACTGCGTAGCAGTAGCTAAGTTTGCCGGATTTCCATCATACACCGGTAGATTCATCGAAGGTATTGATCCTTTAATTAAGTAATCGGCCGATTTCATGGATAAAGCTGTGGCACTTATTTTGGGGAAATAGTTAGTGTGTGCACTCTTCTTTACTTCTAATGAAGATTTTACATCGAATTCAGCATCTTTAATCTTTCTGTTATTTTGTAGTGCAAGAATTTTACAAGAATCTATTGTAAGTGTCCTTTCTTGTGCATAACTCTTGCTTGAAAAATTAGCCCCTACTGTCATAAGAATAATGATTATAGGAGTCGTGCTTTTTACAATATTGGTGTATGGGATATGTTTTCTGATAATCTTTGTTCTCTTTTTATCACGGTAAATAATAGTGTACAGAACAGGAAGTACAAATAAGGTAAGCAACATGGATATTAATAAACCGAAACAAATAACAGTGCCAAGTGGCCCCCAAAGTGTAGAGCGGCTAATAATCATTGGTATAACGCCTACGGATGCGGCGGCGGATGTAAGGAAAATGGGACGCATACGGCGTTTGCCTGCTGCTAATGCAGCTTCACTGACACTCATTCCATGTACAATTCGCAATTCTTGCAAATAATCAATAAGTATAATCCCATTCCTAACTACAATACCACACAAACTGGTGATACCAATAAAGGCAGTCAGACCGAATGGAAAGTTCATTAATGTCAGTCCAATGGCAGCTCCGGGTAATCCCAATAACATGGTGGACATGATGAGTGAAACGAGTTTTACTTTTTTAAATTGAAATAGAAGAATAAAGAAAATTACAACAATACTTATTAGCAAAGCAAATGCCATTGGTAACATTACTTCAACCTGACCTTCAGCATCTCCACCATAGTTTATATACACGCCTTCGGGAAGCTTTAGTTTATCTACTTGTGGCCTGATTTCTTTCAATACATTTGATGCCATTACTTTCGAGTCAACATCTATTTGTACCGTTAGTGTCCGTGTTCCATTTCTGTGTGCGATAGTACCTTCTGTCCATTGCGGTGTGAACTTAGCAAATGAACGAAGGGGCACTGCCGAAAAGCTCATCGGTGAAGTGACATATTGGTTGCCTAAATAATCAATATTTTTTGGCTGTCCATTGTCTTGAGATAGTCTAACCTCCACTGGATAATCATTCTCCCAAATGGTGGTAAGCGGTATCCCATCTAGCCCAACCATTAGCGAGGTGGCTACAAAGCTTTTAGAATAACCCATACGGCTGGCTTTGTCCTTGTCGATTTTCACTTCAACATTTTGCTGTTTTTGTTCCCAATCGGTACGCACCCACTTAATGCCTTTTACAGGCTTTATGATAGCGTAAATTTGAGCTTCCACTTTGCGCAAGTCTTTTATAGAATCTCCAGAAATGCGCATCTCAATTGGGTATTTGTTTAATTGCATAGCTAAAATCTTCCACTTTACATGTGCATTAGGAAAAGTGCTCTCGAATTTTTTACTATCTTCTTCGCAGACCTTTTCTGTTGCATCATTGTCTGTAGTGTTTACCAGTAATTGTCCATAATTTGATCCCGGCATGTTCGGTGCGTACATGGTATGAAAACGGGGAGAGCTTGTGCCTATAAAGCTGGTAACTGCTGTTACTCGGCTATCTTTCATTAGTGCATTTTCAAGACTGTCAATTACCTTAGATGTGCTTTTAAGTGAAGCTCCTTTGGGAAGATATACTTCCACTGCAAATTGGTTACGCTCCACATTTGGAAATAGCTGTTGGTCGATATTTTTAAAAAGAATTATCGCAAGTAAAACAGAGCCGATGCCTATTCCAATAGTGATTTTTGGATTTCGAAATGCTTTTTCCAATGTGACATCAAATGTGGCTTGTACTTTGTCCAGGAAACTTTTTTTAGAGGATTGACCTCCGGATGATTTTAATCCTTTTTTAATAAAAAAGAAATTGAGAAACGGAACCACAAATAGTGCAACAATTATTGATACAACCAATGCAATACAAATAGTTATTGGTAAATCGCGTACAAAATCACCGGCAGTTCCGGGTAGCATAATACCAAGTGGAATGTAAACTACACAAATAGCGAGGGTGGCTGTGACAATGGGTGTTACCAGTTCTCGTGCACTTTTAATGGCTGCATGCCATGATGACATGCCATGATCTTTCTTTTCGACGTAATTGTCTATCACCACAATGGCATTATCGACAATCATGCCTAGCACGATAATTAATCCAGCTAGTGAAACTGTATTTAGCTCAACTCCAAAAAAATAGAGAAACCCCAAAGTAATAAGTACAGCTATTGGTACAGTAAGCCCGGCTATTGATGCTACTTTTTTTGGCAACAGCAACATAACAACTAGTATTACTGCCAGAATAGCAATAAGAAACTCTCGCATGAAGTTAGATACGGCATTGTCTACATATTTCGGCAAATTGGAAATTGTAGTAACCTTGATGTCCTTAGGGCATTGTTTTTTGAATACGGACAATGCTTTATCTACTTCCTTCCCAAACTGAACTATGTTGTTGCCTTGTTGCATTTCCAATGACAGAAGAATTGTTTTCTTGCCATTCTGACGAATATAGCTTTCTGGATCTTGATTTCGGCGTTCAATTTTAGCAATGTCTTTTAACCTTACCACTCCGCCTTTCGGGTCTGCAAAGACAATTTGGTCAGCGAGATCTTTCTCTGATTCAAAATTAGCCGGGAAATGAACGTTTAAATCTGTTGCTCCGTTTTTCAACTTTCCAGCAGGCGATATCATTCCGTTTGACATGTAGGATGATAGGAGCGATAATGATTTTACATTATATTCATTTAGTTTTTCGGGGGCTACATTTATATAAATCTTTTCTTTCTGAATACCATAATCTTTTATTTTCGATACAGAACTGATTTTTCGACATTCAGCTTTCAATTTTTTAAGCTCGTTTTCTAATTCTTTGTAGTTCTTTGTGTCGGATGATAGGGTTATCAGTAGGGCCGAAGTATCTCCAAAATCGTTATTCCCGATCAATGCAACTACGCCTGGAGGTAATGTTTGCTTTAATTCGTTTAGTCCGTGTTTTAATTTTGACCAAAATTCATCAGAATTTTTTACATTGTCATTTAGTTCAACGTAAATAATCATCATTCCTTCTTTCGATTCGGAATATGTTTTGGCTTTTTTTACTTCTTTGAATCCAAAAATGTAATTTTCTACTTCTTTTGTGAGTTGTTCTTCTACTTCAACCGATGTGGCTCCGGGATAAATGCCAACTACTAATCCTTGACGGATGGTAAAATTTGGAAATTCATTGCGAGGCATGTTAAATAGTGCATATACGCCAAAAATAACAAATACACTCACAAGAATGAAAACGATGTTGTGATATCGCATCGCCCAACCTATATAGCCAATTTTTTTCTGTTTCATAATTAAAGGCTTATTTTGCAGTTGTCAGATAATTTTTCTTTCCCTTCAGTCACTACTTTTTCACCCAAGTCTAATCCGGAAAGTACTTCGATATTATCATTTTGATAATTGCCGATATGGATAATTCTTTTTTTTGCAATTTTTTGGGTTTGATCAACTATGTACACAAAGCTGTTGTTATCTTTATCTTTGTCAACTGCTTGATAGGGTACTGTTAGTATTTCCTTGTTGGCAGTTATGCCCAGATTTACATCGCAGACCATGCCGGGTTTTAGTAGAAGGCCTGAATTTTTTACTGTTATTTTGACCTCGTACGTTCTGGATATTTGATCGGCTACTACTCCTACGTTAGTGACGATTCCATCAAATGTTTGATTGTCCAGAGCTGAAACATTGAATTGAGCTTTCTGTCCTTTTTTTATTTTATTTATTTCATTTTCAGGCACAGCAATTTTTACATACACTGATTCGATTTTTATCAGTTCCAAAGGTGCCAGTACGCTACCGATAGATGCCATTCCTGGTTCGATATTCCGTTTTCCTATAATGCCATTGTCAGGAGAATAAAGCGAACTTTTGCTTAGGTTGTTTTTAGCAATAGCAACAGATGATTGGGCCTGTTGAAGATTAGACTCCATTTCTACCCATTTAATTTCCGGCAAACTTCCATTGTCATGTACTTCTTTCAGTCGGTTGTAAGCATCTTTTGCCTGTTTGTATTTTGCGTTCGATAGCTCATACATACTTTGCGCATCTGCTTTATCCACTGTTGCCAATAACTGACCTTTGCGAACTGCATCTCCTGCGCTTACCAGCACTTTAAGAACGGTTCCTGATGTTTGAAATGTGAGTGGTATAGTTTGAAAAGCCTCAATACTGCCACTGTAATGTAGATTGGTAGATCCTTTTACTTTTGTTACTTCAGCTATAACGACTTGTGGATCGGCGGCTCTTTCCTCAATTTTGTGGTTGCAGCCCATAAAAGACAATGCTGTCAAAATCAATAAAATAGTTTTTTTCATACCTTGTTTTGAATCTTTGATTTGTAATAAGTATTTTTTTAACTCGTTTTTTTATTGTGCTTATAAAATATAATGTTTGGTACGATAATAATTTCTTGGTCGATAATTCGTGGCGAAAAAAAATATTATTCATTGCTCGTTTCGACTAAATCTGTATTTTGGTCTAAAATGGTCGCAAAAAGAGCGAACATACTTCTGGATGTTCGCTCAATATTTAAGTCCTCTCAATAAGATGGTTATCATTACATCAATTTTGTCTTCTTTAAAAAAAGAGTTCGTGTCTTTTTCATTAAATGCCATGTCAATAGCAATGCTGCGTAAAGCCGTAATTACAGTGTAAGCAACTAAGTCGATATTGTCTTTTAATTCAGTTGTGAATTCTTTGTTCTCTATCCCAAAAAGCAATAACTCTTTGACCATTTGTCGCTCTCTCAGATTGTATTGTCTGAGAGAATCTCTCATTGATGGGCGGCAAAAAGAAATATTGTCTTCGTCGATAACATCTTCTCTCATCGCACCATAAAGGTTCATTTTGCTCTTTATAATGTCGAAAGATGTTTTGAGATATGTTTGTAGTTTTTCCTCTGCTGAAGTTGCCGCTTGTGTGGCTTTTGTTACAGTGTTGACTACCTCGTCTGCCTCTTTTAAGATCACAGCTTCAAAAATTTCATCTTTACTTTTGTAATAATAGTATAAAGTGCTTTTGCCTCTGCCTGTGGCTTTGGCAATATCCTCCATAGTAGTTTTTGAAAAACCATAGCGCTGGAATAACCGCTGAGCAGTGGTTATTACTTCTTCACGTATCATTTCTTCTTTCGTCAGCATAAATTGTATTTTTCGACTAAAATCGTTTTTCGGTACAAAAGTAGTTGTTTTATTATTCATATGCAAATCCTCCATAAAAATATTTTTTACGGAGGATTTTAAGTGTAGTTAATGACAAGCTATATATCGTATATCTGAGAATATTCTCTGTAAGTACTTGTCAATGAGAAGTGGAGTTGCTAGTTGCGAGGAGTTAATTTATTGCAGACAAAATGGCAACCAGCCATTTCCAGCAGTTTTGTGTGGATGATATGCTCAGGCGTTCGTCGGGCGAATGCACTCCATACATCTGTGGCCCTATAGAAATCATGTCTAGCGTAGGATATTTTTCTAGAAACAACCCACACTCAAGACCTGCATGAATGGCTCGTATTTTTGGTTCTGATTTAAATAGCTTTATATAACTTTCTTTAGCCACGTTTAAGATTGCTGAGTTCAGATTTGGCTTCCAGCCGGGGTAACCATCTCCATGTGTAACGCTGGCTCCCGAAAGTGCAAATGCCGACTCAACCTGATTAGCAATATCATATTTTGATGACTCAACAGAACTTCGTTGACTGGTAGTGATAAGGATAGTTTGGTTGTCCTGCATTTTTACCGATGCCAGGTTGGTAGACGTTTCAACCAGATCAGGCATGTCGGCACTCATGGCTATTACACCATGTGGACAAGCATACAATACATTGAGCAATGTGTTGGATGTTTTTTTATCAATAACAGTTGCCGGAAGAGGCTCTGATTCAAGATCCAGTCGCATCTTTGGTTCAATGTTGGCTTTTTCATTCTCGATGTCAGTAACATACATATTGAATAAAACGCGAATGTTTTCTTTCTCGGAATAAGGTACGCATGCTAATGCCACTGCCTCGCGGGCAATCGCGTTGCGCAGATTACCACCATCGAAACTATGTAAGCGTACATCCATTTTCTTGTTTACATCCCACAAGAATCGATTGAGTATCTTATTGGCATTTCCCAATCCTTTATCAATATCATCGCCGGAATGCCCACCTTTTAGCCCTTTCACTGAAACGGAGAATGCAAAATAATTTTCAGGTGTTTTTTCGGATTGGTATGAAAGCACTGCAGTAGTGTCAATTCCACCAGCGCATCCTACGAATATCTCTCCATCGTCTTCCGAATCTAAATTGATAAGTAATTCGCCACTCAAAAAGTTCTTGTCTAAAGCAAAAGCACCAGTCAAACCTGTCTCTTCATCCACGGTGAATAGACATTCCAGCGCCGGATGTTTCAGATGATCGGAAGCAAGTACGGCTAACATCATCGACATACCAATACCATTGTCGGCGCCGAGTGTAGTTCCATGCGCTTTTACCCAATCATTATCAATATAAGTTTTGATAGCGTCTGTTTCGAAATTGAAATCTACATCACTGTTTTTCTCACATACCATATCGATATGAGACTGGAGAATGATTGTTTTCCCGTTCTCATATCCTTTGGTTGCCGGTTTGCAAATCAGTACATTGCCAGCAGTATCAGTTTTCGTAGTGAGATTATTTTTTACTCCGAATGCTTTTAAATAAGCGATTATCCGTTCTTCTTTTTTTGAGGGACGTGGAACTTGAGTTATTTCGTGGAAGTAGTTCCACAAGGCGATTGGTTGAAGATTCTTCATTTTCTGAAATGATTAGTGCAAATTGTGTTGAAAAGCGAATTGCAAAGATAGAAAAAAGCTACTGCGCACGATATATATTTCTTGTTTATATAAAGGACAACTTATGTATGTTTCACTAAAACACAAAAATCCATCCCTGAGTTCAAGGATGGACTTTTGCAAAATCAAAATACTAAACTTACTGAATTTTATTTTCGGTATTAAAAGGTAGCGAAAATTTTCTGGCAGACTGTGCAGCAGGTGTGACTCCAAACTTATAGGTCAAAGGATAGGCTTTGTCAGCTGGAGATGTATATTCATTTGTATGAATAACTAATTTTACAGAATCATTCGGATTGTGATTGGCTTTAAGCGATCGCAAATCGAATGAGGCCATACCCCATTTAGAGCTAGATGGATAATCTTTGTTTGCGTTGTGTCTAAACTCTAAATGCACTTTGTTGTCGGTGTAGGTTTTAGCAGCATCCGAAACCAAAGTGATGAAATGATTTTTGTCATATCCTAAATACACAAACTCTACATTTAAATAGTCACTACCCACCCAGATACTTCTTATTTCAATCTGATCGTTACCGATACTATCTTGTTGTGCAGGTTTAATTCTAAAAATTCCTTTTGTGAGAACTTCGTAGACATCGTTCAATTTTACATTGTTTTTGATGGTGCTATTGGCGGCTGAGTTTGTTTCAATAAAGCTGTAGTTGGCAATAATGCGTTGCCCATCTTTGGGTTTGTAATTTAACAATCCTGCAGTGTTGGTGTACATTAAGTCACCATTATCCAATCTGAAATTGAATGTTGTACCCAGTGTTGGATTCTCTACTGTGGCGATAGCCTGCCAGTTTTTATCGTTTGAGTTTACTTCATTGTTATTGCACGAAGTGATTAGGAATACTACCAGCATTCCGATTAAAAGCTTTTTCATAACCTTACATATTTAATTTAAATGAATATTAAAACCACATACAGCACAAGAGTGTGTTGGATGTATTGTATGTGTATGATGAAAGAAAGAGAAAAAACGTTGCATGTCCCTTTAAAAAAAATCTTCATGATTATTAAAAATATAGAATATAGTTAATGGTAAATTTGTATATTTGCATAAAAAAATAGATTGATGCACTCATTTCGTAATTTTGGTTGCCTGGCAATGAAGATTATAACATTATTTGTTCTATGAAATTACAATTCAACTCAACGATTCTTAAATTAAGATTTATCGTATTATTTTGTGCACTACTGCTGACTTACTCTTGTCATAAGGATAAATCGACTCAGGTTTCGGGAGATGCAAAAGTAGATTCATTATTAGCTCAAGCAGGTGATTCGTTAAATCACAATAACAGTTTTGCCAAAATCCAAATTGAAAAGGCTCTCTCAATTTCAAGCGATAGTGACAGCTATTACAATGCTTATACAAGCTATATAAGATATTATTTCACAATTAACTCTTTCGACACGGCTCATGTAATGTCGAACAGATTGTTGAAATACGCAAATAGAAAAGCGGGGTCAGTACAATTTCATGATCTTCAGGAAAGTGCCAATAATTTTATAGGAAATTATTATACGCAAATGAATATGTTTGACAGTGCCATATACTATTATAAAACGGCATATCAACATGGATATATTAAAACCGACAGATCTACATTGCCGGATGTGTGCATTAACCTGGGCGATATGTACACTAGAAAAGGTGATTATATTAATGGCATAACTTATTTTAGAAAGGCCTTATCTATAAGTGATTCGCTTCATATATCCGACAAAATGGGATTCCCTATCTATTTTGGATTGGGACAAGCCTATTATACCGGATTGAGAAATTTTGAGCTTTCGGATACTTACTTTCGAATGGCTGAGAAGCAGCTCGAAACCAGATCGTTGAGTGAGAAATTTGTTTTCTGTAATAATAGGGGAAATTTTTACTATTACAAGGAGGAGTACGCTCATGCACTTCCCTGGTTTTTGAAAGCGAAAGCTATTGTTACTGAAGGGAAGTACGAGTATAGTATCAATTTATGCAACGCAAATTTAGGTGACATCTATTTACAATTGAATAGACTGGATTCAGCTGAATACTATCTAAATGAAAGCTATAACTATTTTGAACAAAACAAAGTAGAGAATATGCTTTATTATATAGCTACAGTTAAAGCCGGTTTAGCACTCAAACGTAATGATACGAAAACAGCCTTCAGTTTATTGCAGCAGTTTCGGAATACTAAATATGTTGAGCCACAAATCTTAGCTATTCGAAACAAGTATCTTCAAAACTATTATGCTAAGGTGGGAGATTACAGGCAAGCGTACCAATATCAATCGCTGAATATAAAGCAAAATGATTCTATTCGTACCGAAAGAGTGAATCTACGCATTGCCGAAGTAGATATGCGCTTTAAACAAGATACAGCATTGATTCAGCGTAAATATCTAATAGATAAACAGGAAGGGGAGATAAGTGCCTTGAGGATGACCAATTTATTTTGGATTTTTATTATCATAGCTGGGCTTGTTATGTCAGGTCTGGCATACGTCAATTTTAAGAGTAAACGCAATTTGCAACGCGCGAAATTTATTGAGGCAAACTCTAAGCTTCGCTTACAAAATATTCGTAACCGTATCTCACCACACTTTATATTCAATATTCTCAATCGTGAAATCAGTTCGGAAGAAGATAAAGAGAAGCATCAGGAAATGATTGGGTTGGTAAAATTCCTGCGGAGGAGTTTAGAAATAACAGAACAAACGGCGGTAACTTTAGAACAGGAATTAGACTTTGTGCGCAATTATTTGCAGATGGAGCAGAGAAGTTTGGGTGACGAATTTCATGTAGAATGGGATATCGACAGTCGAGTTAAATTAGACAAACTATATATTCCAGCAATGATTATGCAAATCCCTATCGAAAATGCGATGAAACATGCACTACGCACTAAAGAGGGGGAGAAACGGTTGGATATTTCGATTTTAAAACAGAACGTCAATGTGCAGATCACCATTCAGGACAATGGTGCAGGATATCATCCTGAAAAACAACTCCATACGAAAGGAACCGGCACCGGACTTAAAGTTTTGTACCAGACCATTGATGTTTTAAATTCTAAAAACAGCGAAAGAATCTGTTTGAATATCGAAGATGTGAAAGATGTTGTAATGACTGGCACAAGAGTCAGAATTACTGTGCCGGATGAATATAATTATGAAATATAGGTAAGGTATAAAATATTGAAAAATGGAAGACTGTAAATACACCGTTGTTATTGTTGATGATGAAATGCTTTGTGCTGAGAATATCCGTCGTTCTATTGTAGATTTTCCAGAGATGAAAATTGCAGGTACAGCACAAACACCCGAAGCGGGCAAAAAAATGATGTTGGAGTTACGTCCCGACTTGCTTTTTCTGGATGTAGAAATGCCCGGGCAGACTGGGCTTGAACTTCTAAGCGAACTGTGCGATAGAATTACATGGCCTATGCAAGTGGTTTTTTATACTGCTTACGAGAAATACTTACTGGATGCATTGCGGGTGTCTGCCTTCGATTTCCTACTGAAACCGTATCAAGAAAGTGAGTTTCGGCTGGTGATGGATCGGTTTTTTAAAGAAGCTGTAAAGGCGCAGTCACATAGTCATTTCCATCAAACTTTAGCTCAGCTCTTGCCCATCAATGAATCGTTAATGGTTGCTACTATTACTGGGTATCAGAAACTGTGTTTAAAACAAATTGGATACTTTCAACATCAAAAAGATAAAAAGCAGTGGGAGGCGGCTCTGACAGATCAAACTCAAGTGCAATTAAAAAGAACCACTACAGCCGATGATATTTTGAGTTATTCTGACTCATTTTGTCAAATCAATCAGCATCAGATTATCAATATTGATTATCTCTCCATTATTGAGGGTAAAACCTGTCGTCTGCTTCCTCCCTTCCATGCCATATCGTTGGAAATTTCCCGTAAGTTTATGAAAGAGTTGCAAGATAAGTTTGAATTAATTTAATAATTGCTTGCGTCCTTGTGACATGTTTATTAAAACTCAAAATGATTATCCACAAAATGTACAACATTAAAGTCAAACAAGTAGCAAGACACTTTTTATAATTTAATTCGGACGTTTACAATTAACAAAAGATTATGAACCACGAATTACACCAATTTTCACTAATACGAATAGCTATCATTCGTGTAAATTTGTGCAATTCGTGGTTGAAAAATAATTTTACATGTTGAAAATGACAAATCAAATTGTTTCATATTTTCTGTTGTTTTTGCTGATAATCATAAAACTTAATCACTCATTTTGTCCATATATCCACGTTATTTGCATCCTATCCGTGTTTTCCGCTAGAAATTCAGGTGTCGCCTCAGCTCACGTTTGTTGTCAATGATTTCTTCTTGTACTTTTGTAGATAATAATTGATTATTTTGAAAGTGTAATTGATTAAACTCATATTTATTGATCTTCAGAAAAGTGATCATCACACTCATTTAACCACCTATTTGATTTATCTTTTTGCATCATTTTAGCCGGTTTTCCTTTTGAGGAGAGCTGGCTATCTTTTTTTGTAACTAATGTCTTTATCCATACTTTACGCTCTCCTCTCTTTTACATCTCCCAAAAAACTTAGTCGCTAATTTCGACCAGATAGTAACGCTATTTGCAACATAAACTCGTTTTTTGGCGCAAACTATTTTTTCTGAAATAATCACATTTGTTAGTTTAAATTATGGCTCGTAATTTTGAATCGCAATACAGAATAAATCCAAATTGATTGCGTTCAATTGAATTTTTTTCTTAAAAAATGAAGGAGCGACTAATAAGTCAAAGAACATGTCTACCAACATTCAGGTACTCTTGTCTGACGAAAAAATATAATACTAAAATTTGTGAGGCTTAAGATTATATGGAAACTGCAACCAACACAAATGTGATGTTGATGAAAAGCAGAAAAATAAGTTTCTGACTTTTGTGATGTCACCGAAAAACGAAAAAAATAGTGTGTCACGAATGTGCTGCTATTGAAAAATGGAAAAATAGGCGTATCACAAATGTGATGTTAGCGAAAAACAGAAAATACGGAGTCCCACATTTCTGTGGTGGCTGAAAAGCAAAAAATGAATAACCTAAAGAGGATTTCATTGCCGTTTGACATTTTCTGAACGACATTAGTAAATATTATAACCATTTAAATTTATACAGTATGATTACAAGTTTGAATTTTTCTTTGTTTCCGAGTAAGGAGCTGTTTACCTTCAGTAAAAACTCAATTGTGCTGATTGATGCACGGAAAGATCAAATTCCGGTGGTGATGCCATTCCTCACCAATGCAAGCGCAAAAAGCAATAATTTTCAAAATGCACTCGAACGTGAGTCGAAGAACCCTTACATCAAAAATCAATCTGATAAAGATAAAATAAGAGTTGACGCGTTCTTGACTTTTCGCAATTTTAGCGAGTCGGGCACTACCCGTCGCAATGAAGGAGTATCTGCTGCTGCCGAAGTGATTATTACAGTAATTCGAAAGCATGTGTGGAGTATTCAAAAACTAGGGCTTAAAGCCAAAACGGCTGCAATAACCAATATCATTTCTGAGATAAAAACCAAACATGCAGCTGAACTTATGCTGATGGGTGGAAATGAACTGTTGGATGAGTTGACAATATCTCAACTTGAATTTGAAGCAGCAGCTAAACAAGTCATCGAATCAGCTTCTGAAACCAACGAACCCACCGTAGCCGAAACCCGTCCTGAACTCACGGCTGCTTTGAAGGCTTTGTTTCAAGCAATAAGTTTACAAGAAATAGCTTCACCATCCACAGAACTTACACTACTTATTGCTTCACTAAACGAACTGGTAACGACCTCACTCAGTACTGTGAAAGCAAGTGATACACGGGCGGAAAATAAGAAGAAAGAAGGTAGTAAAACGAATAGCACGAGCAATAGTTGATTCTGCTTGCTTAGTCCTGACAGTTTTTTTTGAAACTGTCAGGATTTTTATTTGAACAGTTTGTGAATTAAAACTAAATATGCATTATAAGCTATGGCTGAATTTTTACCTGCACTCCAAAAAGGACTTGCCCACGAAGGTGGATATGTGAACGACACTGACGATCCGGGTGGCGAAACTTACAAAGGCATTGCCCGCAATATGCACAGCAAATGGAACGGGTGGGTACGCATTGATATATGCAAACAGCAACATGGTTTTCCGGCTAATCTGGAAAATGATGCTGAACTGCAAAATGAAATTGCACAATTTTATCAGGTGAATTTCTGGGATACTATTTCCGCCGATAATATAAACAATCAATTGGTGGCAAATTCTATTTTCGACTTTGGAGTGAATGCCGGTGTGAAAGTAAGTGCTTCGTTGGCACAATTGGTAGTGGAAGCCGAAGCCGATGGAGTCATTGGACCGCAGTCGCTCGAAAAGATAAACGGCTTCGACCCCGATCATTTTCTGGCAGCTTTCACGGTAGCTAAAATAGCAAGGTATATCTCCATTATCAAAAAACGTCCAACTTCAAAAAAATACCTTTACGGATGGGTTAACCGGGCGTTGGAATAAGTATGCAAGTCTGTCTTCGTAATCTTTTAGTGGTAAAAGGTGAAAATTTGAAATTAGTATTATAACGTAAAAATATCCAATTGAGTAGGTTTCTATGAGACGGAACTAACTCAGTTCCCCTTTAGGGGTTAGGGGTCTATTAATTGATAGAATTATGGGGTTTCTAACTGATTTATTCTCCGGCGGTGCCGGAAAGATTGTTGATAGTGTAGGCAGCACACTCGACAAACTCACTACAACCAAAGATGAAGTTATGCAGCATGAGTTGGAACTGAAAAAAGCTGAAATGCAGTTTCAACTCGACCAACAAAAACTGGGCATAGAAGAACACCACAACATATTGGTGGATGTGGACAGTGCCCGTAAGCGGAGCTCCGAAGTGGAAACCAATGCAAATGCCAGTTCCTTGTCTAAAAACATAGGTTCATATTTGGCGATTACAGCCACCTTACTCACTTTTGTGCTATTCTACATCGTCATCTTCCGCAACGAAACCATTAAAGCCGAAGTAAAAGATGTAGTTCTTTACGTTCTTGGCGTGCTGAGTACCATCCTCACTCAGGTATTTAGTTTCTACTTCGGTTCGTCGCAAGGAAGTGTGGATAAGAGTAAGATTATTGAAGGAATGAAGGGGAAATAAAGCGGCAGCCGAAAAGCTGGAGAGTAGGCGGAAAAAATTTTTAATTTATATGAAGCGAATTTTATGTTTATCGATGACTGTTTTAGTCATAAGTGTTTTTTCAGTGCAGGCACAACAAGTTATCAAACTTTATGAAGGAACAGTTGTGAGAATAAGATTAAACGAATCCTTAGACAGTCGTATTTCAAAAATCGGCGATATGGTGAATTTAGAATCGGCTGACGAAGTGACAGTTGATGGAATAGTGGTTATCAAGAAAGGAGCACCAGCAAAAGGCGTTATTTCTGTTGTTTCACCTGCAGGATTGATGGGCAAAAAAGGTCAGTTAGATTTCACGATTGATTATGTAACAGCTGTGAATGGGGAAAATGTAAGGTTAAGATTCCTCAGTTCTTCGGCAGGAAAATCAAGAATAGGAGGAGCTGTAGCTGGTGCCTTAGTACTATCGCCGCTGTTTCTGCTAGTGAAAGGGAAAAATATCACAGTAGAAAAAGATAAAGAATTTACCGTATATGTAGACAAAGACTATGAATTTACATCAAAAGATCTGAATATTGAAAAGCAGAAAGAGAAATGAAAACAAAACTGTTAATCAGTATAATACTCGTCGTTTTACTTACTTCCTGCAGTAAAAACGACGAGACTCTTGGTCAAGAAGATAATCATAACTCATCTACAGTGGTCGATGCAGATGGCAATGTTTATCATACAGTAATTATTGGAACACAAACGTGGTTGATTGAAAATTTGAAAACAACAAAGTTTAATGATGGAACATCTATTCCTAATATAACTGATAATACTGAATGGACAAATCTTACTACTCCTGGCTTTTGTTGGTATAACAATGATGTCGCAACAAATAAAAATCTGTATGGGGCTTTGTATAATTGGTACGCAGTGAGTACAGGTAATTTAGCTCCAAAGGGCTGGCATGTCCCTACTGATGTTGAATGGACTACTTTAGAAGATTATGTAAGTTCTCATCTTGGCAATTCTATCTCTGTTGCTAAAGCATTAGCTTCAAAAACAGGATGGAATACTTCAAATGAAATAGGCTTAATAGGTTTTGATATGGAAAAAAATAATAGTTCAGGTTTTTCAGCTCTACCGGGTGGCTCTCGTATTGGTGGTGGTGACATTGGTCAATTTTATGCTAAAATGAATAACGGAATCTGGTGGAGTTCTACTGGGTATAATACTTACAGGGCCTGGCTCAGGGAATTACTTTCTGGTCTCAACTATCTGCGCACTGATGGATATAACTACTTCAAGCAGCAAGGCGCATCTGTGCGATGTATTAGAGATAGTTAAAAACAAGAAATGGAAACCCAGAAGATCCTTAACAGAGTGCGGAGCGGAAGCCGAAGAACTAAATAGTAAGCAAAAAAGAAACAAATGAAAAAGCTGATACCAATAATTTTATTGATAATAAGTCATAGTATATCATCTCAAACGAAAACAAATAATGATATGTATCAAGAGGCTTATAAAATGATACAATCGGGAAATGTCAATCAAGCTGGTTTACAAAAGATGTATAACAGCTTTTCAAAGCAATATGAAAAAGATGCAGAGAAAACTCAAGCAGACTTAAGCAAGCAATATGCCGATTTTGCATACAACAGAGGAGTTGAAAATGCAAAGAATAGTCATTACTTGGACGCAATTGACGACTATAATACAGCTATACGTTATAAACCGTCATTTGAAGCATATGCCAATAAAGGCTGTTCACAATATGCTTTAGGAGAGTACAAAGATGCATTGGAATCATTTAATAAAGCTTTAGAGTTTCAACCAAATAATCAAACTATAATTGATATCAAAGCAACAGTACAAAACCAAATATCGAAAATGGAGGCAGCACCAATAGCAATTTATGATTTGAAAATTGCAAATACAGATCAAGAAGGCAATATTATAACTGATTATGGTCTGCCAATATATTCAGAAAATACGTATTACTTAAGGCCCAAAATTTACTACAAATCAAATGTGAAGAGTAAAGTCACATTGCAAATAAAATTTATTAATCCTGATGGAAGTATAAGTAAATCCGGCACTTCTCCCGAGGGATATTCAACCAAGAGCGATGTTATTACCGATGGGAATGGTTCAAGAAAATTGCATTCCTGGGGAAGTAAGACTAAAGGCAATTGGTCATCCGGACAGTATAGACTTGAGATATGGTATGAGGACGTTTGTATTGCATCAAAAAACTTTTTTGTTTTATCGGCAGCATATAATGCAAATAGTAATTTTTCAATTCCAACCTATGTCCCAACTTCAAACAATGGAAATTCAGGTACCCTGACACTCAAACGAAAAACATGTTCATCTTGTAATGGGACGGGAACAGATCCATATCCAACAAGTGTTGCCTCATATGGTCTCGATAATTCTTCTCCAAATAAATGTCCGGTCTGTGGAAAGTATGAAAATCACTACCATAAAAGTTGTATTCCGTGTCAAGGTAAAGGATATATTGAGTCGTATTAAAAACGATATAGAGTTGCAAAAATTAGGAAACAAATCAGATTATAACCAGATATGAAAAAATATAATATCCTATTCGTTCTATTAATAATAGTTGCAACCATATTATCATGTAGTCATGAAGATAGTCCTACTGACATTTTGCCAACTTCCATTCAGTTAAGTGAAACTTCATTTTCTCTGGTCGTTGATGGAAGGGAAAAAATTCTGACAACTACCACACCAAGTAATGCAACTTTAAGCACAGCTAAATGGAGTTCTTCTAATCCAACTATTGCTACTGTAGATAGTAGTGGAGTAATTACTGCACTCACAGTTGGAATAACTACCATTAACCTGACTGTTGGTAGCTTGTCTGAAAATTGTACTCTGAAAGTAGTTACATCACCCATTACCCAATTGGTAATGCCCGAAGCGAAATATCCTATTGCAAATGGTGCAATAATATTTTTGCAAGGAACCGGCTTTACTGCTAATCAGAAAATTTGGTTGAGAAAGAACAATACAGATATCAGTGCCAAAGTGCCTCAACTGAGTGCTCCTATGAAAGCAGGAAAAGCAAATGGTGATATTTTGGCGACGATTCATGACCAAGCCGCTTCATGCATATCATTTTATGCAACTATTACAAATGCCGGATGGTATTCAGTGATATTAGATAATGATACAACTCAATTTAATCTTGGAAATATACAAATTTCAACACAAGTTGTACCTGAATACACTTATGATAAAAATAAAATATATTGGGATGATACGCATTGGAGAAAGATGCAACTAAAAGGAAGTGTAAAAACTATTACAACAAAAGCTGATTATTATCCTTATTGGGTTAATGTCAATACTTTCGCTTTTAATAAAAACGGATATATCGAGTCTTATGCTATAGGTGGGTATGATGGTACTAAAGGGAACGCTAATTTGAAAGTTTATTCTACTTATCAATATGATTCTCAGAATCGATTAATATTGAAATTGGAAAACTCAAATGTACATGATGGTAATGGAACTATAGATAAAATAACATGTAAATATAACTATGGTAATCATAGTCAGTATTTACCTATAGATTTTGATTGGTATGCTTCGTTTTCTACATCATATGATAATGTAGAACTTGTTTTTAATAACAGATTTAATCTATCATCTTGGCAAAGAGGACTAACAAGCATAAATATGGAGAAACATTATGCTTCAAATAATATAGTGACGATTAATTATGTATTTAATGTATTCAAAGATAGCATTTATACAATTGATTCGAACGATAAAAAAACTGTATGGTATTATAATAATTCTAATTTACCATTCAAATCTAATAGATCTTCGGATTTATCGAATACCACATATTTATTTTCAACCAACGGGCTACCTTTGGAATTAAAATGGTGGGCTAAAGGTAGAGAATCTAATGTTTACTATCGTTATTGGATAAAAGATCGTCCATTTATGCTTTTTTCTGAACAAAACGATGATGGGTATATAAAATCATATGAATATGATAAAAACTGGGATTTATTAAAATACAATGAAGGGAATAATAGTCATTGGACTTATAATTACCAGTCTTATGATAGTAATGGCAACTGGACACAATGTATGGCAATTGAGAGGAATGCTAATGGAAAGATTATACAAACAGAGAAATTTACTAGAGATATAATTTATTGGTGAGAAATGAAAAACAAATAACGCACCAAATCTTACAAATCAAATAGAAACAAATAAAGAATGGAAACGCCAACCCAAAAATCTCAATTCAAAAGAAATACAATTATATCCATTATTGGTGGATTAATTCTTCCTGCAATTCTGGTGATATTTCCGACTATTATGAAACAACAAGAATATATAATTGTGGGACTCCTATCTACAATTTTAGTATTTCTGATTTCATATTATTTATCTGAGTCAGCTAAATATAAAGAACTACGGGAAAGACAAGATGAGATATATAACATTATAGTTAAACAAGGAAGTTATCATGAAGCATTTAAAGAATCAATAATACCGAAACAGTTTCAACCATTCTTTGATGTAAATAATCAAAATATTAATAGTGATATTGTGAAGGTTATACTACCATTATACATCAATAATTTTAACTATTATAATCAAGATCTTTCGGTCACGGGTCAAATATGGGCTATTGAATGCTTTAAAGAATTTTGGAGAAGTTTACTTGCCCGCCAGAAAAATGATACAACTTTTCAACATCATGTTCTAGCATTCGATATTTCTTATGCTCGAATAAAAGAAGATGATGAATTTGATATTGATGAAGTAATAGAACTTCAAAAAAAATTCTTAGATAACAATGGAAAAATAACAAGGGTATTTGTTGGAACAGACGACAAACCGAGTGATGAACTGTATCATCTTTTTAAAGATATTTGGTCGCACAAGCAATACACTGCATATTATCTGAAAGAAGATCAGAACCGTAATATGGATTTTTTAATTATTCCAAGTGAATGTACATGTCAATGGATTTATGACGGCAAAGCAAAAACTCCAAATAAAGTCCAAATTAATTCAAATGTAAATGTGGCTTTAAAAAATGAATGGGATGTAATATTGCGAAAAGCAAAAAAATATAATCTCAACCTCAATGATATGTATAAACAAAGAAATTAAATAAAGCCTGTGTCTGAATTTCTTACTTTTCTTCAAAAGGTTTTCTGGCTAATCTATCATTGTAGAAAATGATTAAAGCCAAAGTAAAAGATGTGTTTCTTTATGTTCTCGATATTCTAAGTATCATACTCACTCAAGTGTTTAGTTTGCGACTTTGATTGCTCGAAGGTAGCATGTATAAAAGTAAGATTATTGAAGGAATGAAGAGGAGATAGAATAATAAAAGCGGAAGCCGAAAAGCGTGAGAGTAGGCGCAAATATGCATAATATTGACAATGAAAAGTTTTTCTAAAAGACTGATTGTTACCTTAGTTTGTATTATAGGTCTGATAAGTTGTAATAAAAGCAGTGAGATTAATGATTCTACTGATGGAACACCAACAATCACTACATCAGCAATAAGTTCGATTACAACTTCAAGTGTAACAAGTGGAGGCAATATATCATCGGATGGTGGTTCTGCTATAATAGCACGTGGAGTTTGTTGGAATACAACGCAATATCCAACAATATCCAACAATATTAGCTCTGATGGGACTGGTACAGGAAGCTTTAGTAGTTCGATAGACAACTTAGAACCCGAAACAAAGTACTATGTTAGAGCTTACGCAACCAACAGTAATGGAACTAAATATGGAAATGAACAAAGCTTTACAACAGCAAAAGGGGAGAGAATTATAAAGGACAAAGATGGCAATGTATATCATTCTGTTACTATCGGTACACAAACATGGATGGTTGAAAATCTAATAACTACTAAATATAATGATGGTACCACAATACCAAACGTGACTGATAATACAACGTGGTACAGTCTTACCACTGGTGGATACTGCGATTACAATAATGCAACAACCTATGGTACAAAATACGGTCATTTATATAACTGGTATGCTGTGAATACAGGTAAGTTGGCTCCGTTAGGATGGCATGTGGCTACTTATGATGAATGGTTTATTCTTATAAATTATCTGGGTGGATACACTGTGGCGGGAGGAAAACTTAAGTCATCAACAAACTGGGGTACTCCAAATACTGGTGCAACAAACTCTACTGGTTTTTCTGCATATCCAGGAGGTGTCAAGGGACCATCTGGCTTTTTAGGTGCGGTTTCATCTGGAGATTGGTGGTCAAGCTCAGCTTACTCAGACACGATGGGGTGGTTAATCTTTATGAGATATGACAATGCACAATGTTTAGGCAACCGAGTTGAAAAGTATTCAGGTTTATCTGTAAGATGCATCAAGGATTAGTGCTTATTAGTCGAGTCATATATATTTTAGAGTAGATTAAACTTAGATTTCTAAATTAAATGGAAATGGATACGAAAGAAGAAAATTTGAAAAATGACCGAGAGTCTTATTCTCGAAGAGAGTTTTTTAAAACAATTGTTACCAAGGCTGTGCCTTTCTTGGGTTTTGTCGCATTGGGAGGTACTTTATCGGGGATCTTGAACAGTTGCGGTGAAGATATTGATAAACAAATAACTGATTGCAGGAATAATTGTACCAACAGTGCAACATCATCAGGTTGTTCAAATTGCGCAAGTGATTGTAGTGCTTCCGCTTCTTCGGGGGGATGTTCATCGTGCTCATCAGGTTGTACATCTGGATGTTCTAGTGGTTGTAAAGATACAGCCAAATCATCAGGATGTAGCTCTTGTAATTCATCATGTTCAGATACAGCAAAAAAAAGTTGTTCTTCATGTACAGCATCATGTCATCAAACATGTTCTTCTACATGTACAGCTTCTTGTGATAGTAGTTGTTATACTGGTTGTAAAGGTGGATGCGATGGAACTTGTATGACAACGTGTGTTACAACCTGTCAATACATTGCAGGGAGTTCCTGTTCTGGATGTGGTAGGAGTTGTAGTTCGAACTGTGTGAAATCCTGTAGTACTTGGTGTACGAAATCCTGTAATGCTACCTGCGGAGGAACTTGCAAGAGCTATTGCACTGCAAGTGCTAGTTAAATCCGGATGTAATATTTATTTATTAAACAATCAGAATGATAATAAAAGAATCCTCAAAAGCATGGAACGATGGAATCTCCAAGTCTATTACATTTATAGTTACAAAAGATTGTCAGCTTGTTTGTGGTTATTGTTACCTTATAGGTAAAAACAAAAATGAACGAATGAGTTTTGAAATTGCTCAGAAAGCTATTGATTATATACTAACTAATAAACAGCTATTCAATGATGAAGCTGTTGTTTTTGACTTTATTGGTGGTGAACCTTTTATGGAGATTGACTTGATAGATCAGGTGTGTGATTATATCAAGGTAAAGATGTTTGAATTAGATCATCCCTGGTTTAATGCTTTTCGTTTTAACTTTTCAACCAATGGTTTGATGTACAACGATGCTCGGGTTCAAAAATACATTAAAAAAAATGCTTCGCATCTTAGTATTGGTATCACAATAGATGGTACAAAGCAAAAGCACGATTTACAACGAGTCTATCCAAATGGAAAAGGATCCTACGACGATGTCGTGAAAAATATTCCTCTTTGGCTTGAACAGTTTCCGGGCTCTGCAACTAAGGTTACAATCGGTAGTGACGATATTCCCTATATCAAAGAAAGTGTATTACATTTATACTCATTGGGGATAAAAGATGTAAACATCAATGTTGTTTTTGAAAATGTATGGAAAGAAGGTGATGATATCTTGTTTGAAAAGGAGTTAATTTCATTGGCCAATACAATACTTGAAAAGGAATATTATAAAGATTTTTCGTGTTCTTTTTTCTCCGATTTTATTGGTCATTCATTAGACTGCATCCATGACAACCAGAATTGGTGTGGAGCAGGAAAAATGCTTTCAATTGATGCTGCTGGCAATTTCTATCCTTGTACGCGTTTTGCACAGTACTCGTTGCGAAACAAGAAAGCGATTATTATAGGCAATATTCATGATGGAATTGACACCAACAAACTGCGCCCATTCTTAAGCTTAGACCGTTGCACTCAAAGTACGCCTGAATGTGTTTCGTGTGAGGTTTCAAGTGGATGTGCGTGGTGCCAAGGCGAAAATTATGATGCAGCAGATACTCCTACTATTTATCAACGGGCAACTGCAATTTGTAAAATGCATAAAGCCCGCGTTAGAGCCAATAACTATTACCAAAACAGGCTATCAATGATAAGCTCCAAAGAACTAAAAAAAGATTAAGAACAATGCTACAATACCTATTCGTTATACTGGATACTTCAGCAGCTTCTTTTTGTTTTTACAAAAATTCGACAAAGAAATCGGAGTTGATAGATTTACAGTTACTGAAAGACGTGATTTTTTTCTCACAAAAAGAGAATCTATCTGTCAATTTCCTAACTGGGAGCCGCAAATTGCCTGAGGAGTATTTAAAAGTGATGGACACTATTAATCAAATTGTAATTTCTCGCGAAGCTATTTCAATGAATGGCAATCACATTCAAATTGCAGATTACAATGAAAAGACTTCAATGATGCTACAACGGAATGAAAGCCCCAATTTAATACTAAGAGTTGAAAAAAAGCATCTTCCTAATTTGTCCAAAATAGTTAACAGTATTACTATACTTCGACGACTGAGTATTGTGTTGCTTGATATGGATACTTATACAGTTTCCGACCTTGATGAGTATAAGATCCAATTGAACAAAATCAAAGATTCGTACCTTATCAATTTACATCAGAATAATGAAATTGAGCTAAATATTTTATCGGACAGATTAGCGCTTACGGGTATGAATAATTGCGATGCTGGGGACAAACACATTACATTTGCCCCAAATGGGAAATTCTACATTTGTCCCGGATTCTACTTTGATGACGAGAACGATTCAGTTGGAGATCTTGCGACTGGATTGAATATTAAAAACCAACAACTTTATAAGTTAGAGTTGGCTCCTATTTGCAGGAGTTGTGATGCTTTTCAATGTAAAAGATGTATTTACCTAAATCGAAAAACAACTTTAGAAGTCAATACTCCGTCGCATGAACAATGCGTGGTTTCTCACCTCGAACGGAATTCGAGTGAAGAACTGCTTGACGCAGTAAAAATACTTATACCGCAGTTGGGCAGCCAAAGCATCGATATAATTGATTATCTTGATCCTTTTGAAAATCTATTTAAATCAAATAACTAATTTAAATCAAAATGAAAGAACTAGTAGGAAAAGTAAGCGTAGAAGAATGTGAGGAGATTAAAACCTTATTCGAACGACGAAATGGGTTGACTGAGTTATCTAAAGTTTTAATACCCGAAAATGAAGTGTTATATGAAAAACTGATAAAAGATATGGGTGCGACCAGCACAAAATTTCAGAATTGGTGGCAAAATATGTCGACCAAATACGGCTGGAAATCAAAAGAAGGGTACGCTTGGGAAATTGATTTCGATACCTGCGAAATTTTCATGAAAAAGGATAATTGAGACTATGCTCACACCAGCATTACAATAATGTATTTACCATTATGAAAAAACTATACTCCGTTATCATATTCATGTTAGTTGCTAGCAGTGCAATATCGCAGGTTAGTAATGACACCTTGTTTCTAAAGAATAAGAAGAAGATTATTGGTAGCATTATTCAATTGCACGGAAGCAATATTGTCAAAATAAAAACCTCAAATGGAACCATTACTCAATACTCAAATTCAGCTATTAGTAAGGTAAAGTTTGGATACAATCCAGAACTTGAAGTAAAACTACTCCTTACAAATGGTAAAACTCTTTCGGGAATAGTTTATGAAAGAAAAAACAATTCGTTTCTGGTAATTAAAACTTCCGACAATAAAATTATTAGATTCTTCGACTATGAAATTCAAGGTGTCGAAAGAAAAGAAAAAACCTTGGCGGAGTACAAAATGGTATACTTAAAAGACGGAAGTGTTTTTTGGGGAACTATAGAAAAGACCCCTAAACTATCACTTTTACGAAATATATGGATCAATCAACTGCTTCGGATCGAAAATAAAGATATTCTTCGGGTCGATTCAATATCCGACAAAAACAACTCTCCTCATAAAGTGCTTACTTTAAATGATGGAACTAAAATTGATGGACTTCTGAATAACTATTCTATAGGCTTTGTGCTTCTGAAGACTGAGAAATACGGAGACTATATCTTTAAAAATAATAATATTATTCACACCGATGACTTTGTGACAGCAAAACATCAATCGGTTCAAACCACTAAAAAAGATACAACTGTAAACAAGAGTTTGTCCACTAGTGTAAAAGCTAAAAAGAAAGTCTATCGAATAATAAATGATATTAGATTATACGAGCTAAATGCATCTCTTTCATTTGGTGTAGTCAGCTCGAAAAATTTCTATTATTGGCCACAAATTGGTGTTGATGCTTTATTCTTCAAATTCAAAGAATTTAATCTATCAACGGAGCTACGAGCCGGATTACCCACTGATTTTGGAATATTTAATTGTTCTATTGGTTTGTCTCCATTTATTGCTTCGTATAGATTCACTCCGAATATTTCGGCAGAAATAGCGCCCGATATCCACCTTCGCTTTTATGATGGCGGAATGATAACCAAAATAGGGGCTCTGGCAGGTGCCCGATACAAGGTCAACCAGCAATACTCTGCGAAATTGAGGGTCGGGTATTCAGGTGGTTTATATGTGGGAATATCTGGTATGTATTCTTTAAAGAATTATTAAACGCATCATGCTTATTATAACAATCAATGACAATTTATCTACTTATCAATGGACTTTCATTTCTCACTATAAAAAGTTTTTACCATAATAGATGTCTATATGAATGATATTGATGATTCGGGTGGCAAAACTAATAAAGCATGATCCATAATATGCACAGTAAATGAAACGGTTAGGTGGGTATTGATAAATATTACAGCAACATGTTTTTTATCTAATATATATTTAGAAAAATGATTAAAGCTGAAAAGCAAGATAGTATCCAAAAAATCATTTAACGCCTCACAGGTTCTGTTCCTGTGAGGTTTTTTTATGGATAAGCTTGTCATTTCCCCTGTTTCACATTCTCCTTACTTTTTTGTATATTTGCACTTTCTCTGACGCTCAGATTGTAAACTGCCCTAATTCTGTTGAATTCTTATTTGGTTAGGTGCATGAAGTTGGAGAAAAGATGAGTCGAACTGCCTATGCTAACCACGACAGATTATAAATAAGTAATTGAATTTTCTCACATGCTATTTTCCGAAATTATTGGTCAACAAGATATTAAAGCACGCTTGGTGCGCACGGTAGTCGAACAACGAATACCGCATGCGCAATTGTTGCGTGGGCCGGCTGGTGTAGGAAAATTAGGCCTGGCGATTGCCTATGCTCAATATATTTGTTGCGAGAATAAAACAGCTACAGATTCATGTGGCACTTGTCCGTCGTGTGTGAAGTACAAAAAAATGGCGCACCCCGACCTACATTTTGTTTTTCCGGTTATTAAACCTACCGGAAAATCATCGGTAGTATGCGATGATTTTATTGCCGAGTTTCGCTCCATGGTGCTGCAAAGTCCCTATTTTGGGGTGAATGAATGGTATGCAAGTATTTCGGGCGACGCCAAGCAGGGATTGATTTATTCGAATGAGAGTGAAGAAATTCTTCGTAAACTGAGTTTGAAGACTTATGAGTCGGAATACAAAATAATGATTATTTGGTTGCCAGAGAAAATGCACTCTACCTGTGCCAATAAGTTGTTGAAGATATTGGAAGAGCCACCTGAAAAGACGGTCTTTTTGATGGTTTCGAACGAACCTGATCAAATTATCACCACCATACTTTCTCGTACGCAACATATTCATATTCCACGACTGAAGGAAGATGAAATTGTGCAAGCGTTGCTCAAAAACGATGATTTGGACATTGAACGTGATGCTGCGGCTTATGCAGCCAATATAGGTAACGGAAGCTATCTGAGTGCTTTAGCTGTGTTGAATGAAGGTGATGAGAACAAACAGAATTTTGAGCGATTTGTGATGATAATGCGTCTAGCCTGGCAAGTAGGTAATAAAAAAGACCATGCTTCACTTAAAACCCTCCGTAAATGGGCTGACGATATGGCTGCAGCAGCTGTGGGGCGGGAACGACAACGAAATTTTCTGGTATATGCTCAACGAATGACACGTGAGAATTTTATACGAAATATACAACAGCCGACGCTAAATTATTTAACCTCGTTTGAGTCTGATTTTTCACAGCGGTTTTCGGTTTTTATCAATGAACGAAACGTGGAGGATTTGATGAGCGAATTTGCATTGGCCGAGCGACATATTGATCAAAACGTAAATGCCAAAATGGTTTTCTTTGATTTGACACTGAAGGTAATTATGTTGTTGAAAAGATAGTGTTTGCGTTGATTAAACTAAATACTAAATGATTTAATGCAGAGAACTGCAACTTACATATAATGCCTTTTACGGGCAATAGAATTTTGTGAAGCATAATACAACGAAGTATTGTGCAAAGCAAAACAACTCACCAAGAGGTGACAAATAACAATAATAACATGGGATGTAATTCAAATAGCGGCGGATGCTGCATGAACAAAAAAGGGTGCAATAAGAATTCCACTCAAAAACTCAGTACATTCGATTGGATGTGCGATCTGCCTGAAACGCAAAAAGATACTGATTTTATAGAAGTCCAATTTAAAAATACCCGTAAAGGTTATTTTTTGAATAATACAAAGATTCCACTCGAAAAGGGTGATGTCGTTGCCGTTGAATCGTCACCGGGTCATGATATTGGCGAAGTTACGCTGGTAGGAAGATTGGTGACATTGCAAATGAAGAAATACAATGTCCAACCTGAAAAAATGGAAGTTCGTCGTGTTTATCGTAAAGCAAAGGAAACCGATTTGGAGAAATTCCAGGAAGCGAAAGGAAAAGAACAGGCTACCATGATAAGAGCAAGACAAATTGCTGAGAATCTGAAATTGAACATGAAAATTGGTGATGTTGAATATCAGGGAGATGGTAATAAAGCAATTTTCTATTACATTGCCGATGAGCGTGTTGACTTCCGTCAGCTCATTAAGGTTTTTGCAGAATCATTTCGTGTTCGGATAGAAATGAAGCAAATTGGTGCTCGTCAGGAAGCTGGTCGTATTGGAGGTATTGGTCCGTGTGGTCGCGAATTATGCTGTTCGGGCTGGATGACCACGTTTAATTCGGTATCTACGAGTGCAGCGCGTGTTCAGGATATTTCACTCAATCCGCAGAAGTTAGCCGGGCAATGTGCCAAGCTCAAGTGCTGTATGAATTTTGAATTAGATACCTATTCTGATGCTATGAAAATTTATCCTTCCAAAGAAATTCAGCTTGAGACGCTTGATAATACTTTTTATTATTTTAAGACAGATGTATTTAATGGACTTATCTCGTACTCTACCTCTCCTAATTTTGGAGCTAATGTGGTAACTATTACAGCTCAGCGTGCTAAAGAGGTAATTGCAATGAATAAGAAAGGTCAAAAGCCGGAGTTGTTGGATGATCATATTGAGGAAGATAAAGTAGTACCTGTTGAATACGAAAGTGGAGTAGGTCAGGATAGTTTGACTCGTTTTGATACCAACAAAAAGCGTTCGAACGGAAAAAATAAACGTCCGAATAATCGTCCAAATGATAAACCGAGTAATGGTAAACCCAATGAACGTCCGGATAACCGACCTCAGTTAGCGAAACCGAAACCACAAATGCAAGCTCAGGAAGCAAAAGCTAATGCGCCCGAAAACAAAAAGAAGAGTTCTGAAAATAAGGGCGGTGCTCCAAGATTTCAAAAACCGGTAAAGAAAACTGATATTGATGCAAAGAAGAATGAAAACTAATTTTTTGTTAGCGATAATTATTTCGCTTTGTTGTGTTTCCTGTCATAAAAACGACGTGTATTTTCAATACAATGCTGTAAATCCGACGGGTTGGAGTAAGGATAGTGCTTATACTTTTGAAGTGCCGATTGTGGATACGCTCGCAAGTTACAATGTGTATGTAAATGTCCGAAACAGAGGAGAGTATCCTTATCAAAACATGTGGTTGTTTCTCCATAAAACGACTCCGGATAAGGTTCAGTCTACTGATTCGATAGAGTGTTATTTAGCTGATAACCGCGGTAAGTGGTTGGGCTCCGGTATCGGCTCAGTGTATGAAATGCCTGTTCTATATCAGCAAAATGTTCGTTTTAAAACAGCAGGTACCTACAAATACAAAATTGTGCAGGGAATGCGTGATGATATATTGTTGGGAGTCAATGATATAGGCTTTCGTGTTGAGAAAATTGTGAAGTAAATTGTAATTAAGTACATAATGATTCATTGCTGATAAAGACAACAGCAATTTTAAATTTTAATTGAAGATATATAAAGGTGGGTAAAAATAAATTATCGAAATTTGCCGATATGGAGGAGTTTCCTCATGTTTTTCAGGTTACTTCACATGCCTTACGTGAGGGTGCCGGATTTGAGATGAAGGGCAAATGGAATGAACTTTTTTTTAAAAATGATCATCCGATTGTGTTAGAATTAGGATGTGGTAAAGGCGAATACACTGTAGGTTTGAGTCAGCTTTATCCTGATAAAAATTTTGTAGGTGTTGATATCAAAGGAGCAAGACTCTGGACAGGTGCTAAAGAATCGTTCGAAAAAGGGATGAAAAATGTGGCCTTCCTGCGCACTAATATTGAAATGATTCACCATTTCTTTGCTGAAAACGAAGTGAGTGAAATCTGGCTTACTTTCCCCGATCCGCAAATGAAAAAAGTGACTAAACGGCTTACTGCCACCAATTTTATGAAATCGTATCAGCAGTTTGTGAAGCCCAATGGGCTTATACATCTGAAAACCGATAGCAATTTTATGTTTACCTATACTTGCGAAATGGTAAAGGCTAATAATTATCCTGTTGTTTTCTCAAACAATGATTTATATGCTTCCGATTTGCAGGATCCTATTCTCTCCATCAAAACTTATTACGAACAACAATGGCTTGATAGAGGTTTGACAATTAAATATATACAATTCAATTTAGAACCAAGAGTTACTTTTGTAGAACCGGAAGTAGAAATAGAACCGGACAGCTACCGCAGTTTTGGTAGAAGTAAACGACAACATTTAGAGTAGTTCTGTTGTTTAGAGTTACTCCGGACAAAAGAATCGATATTTTGAAGTACGAAAAGTCATATTTATTCTAATCATGGTTTCGGTTCGTTTTATTAAATACAAAATTTTAAATATATGTCATTAAATCGTCAATCAATTCTCGAGGCCTTAGTGCATGTTCGTTATCCGGGTACCGGAAAGGACATTGTTTCGTCGGGAATGGTACAAGATAATCTGGTAATTGAAGGCAATAAAGTAACATTTTCCATTTATTTCGAAAAACCACACGACCCATTTGCAAAGTCGGTAGTAAAGGCTGCTGAACAAGCGATTCAGACGTATGTTGGCGAAAATATTGAGATTAAAGGAAATATTGAGATTGTTTTTAAGGAAGCACCTGCACCTAAGCCGGCATCTATTCTACCAAATGTAAAGAATATAATAGCCGTTTCTTCGGGGAAGGGCGGTGTAGGTAAATCTACGGTGTCGTCAAATCTGGCAATTTCCCTTGCTTCCCTTGGCTATAAAGTAGGATTACTTGATGCCGATATTCTAGGTCCTTCATTGCCAAAAATGTTTGGAGTAGAATCTGCCCACCCCGAAATGAAAGAAATTGACGGTAAACATATGATTATGCCGATTGAAAAATATGGTGTAAAAATGGTTTCTATCGGTTTCTTTGTTGATCCGGCTCAAGCCCTTGTATGGAGAGGTACGGTGGCTAGTAACGCCCTAAAACAGCTAATAACTGATACACAGTGGGGAGACTTGGACTACTTTGTAATGGATTTACCACCTGGAACAGGTGATATTCATCTTACCCTTGTACAAACTATGGGTATTACAGGTGCGATTGTTGTCACCACCCCACAAGAAGTGGCGCTGGCCGATGCCCGTAAAGGTATAAATATGTTTACTGGTGAAAAAGTCAACGTGCCTGTATTGGGAATTGTAGAGAATATGGCTTGGTTTACGCCAACTGAGCTTCCTGAAAGTAAATATTATATTTTTGGAAAAGACGGAGGTAAACGGTTGGCAGATGAATTAGATGTTCCACTTCTGGGGCAAATTCCATTGGTTCAAAGTATTCGAGAGTGTGGTGATGCCGGAAGACCGGTAGCTGTCAGTGAAGATAGTATTATGTCTATGGCCTTTCGTTCATTGGCCGAGAATGTAGTTGAGCGTGTAAATTTCCGTAATACAACTATGGAAGCTACTCAAAAAGTAGCAATGGTCAAGTAATATATTGCTCTCCTTATACTGGAATAATAAACTATTATATTTGATTCTACTTCGCTAATTCTTTATTAAACAGTGCTTTGTTCGTTAACAAGCACTGTTTTTTTTGTTTTATTGTTTGTTTTTCTATTTTCGTATAAATTGCATAAATATAGTTATATAGCTTTTGTTTTTACACAAAGGTAATGAAATGTAATGGGGTGTTTTGTTTCTATATTATAATATAATGAAATGTATATATATATTGCGCTTGAATATCACTTTACTTTCAATAATTGTTCGTGTTTTTTCACATGAACATATGTTTATCATGTAATATGAAGCGGATTTTAGTTGTTTTTTTATCCATTTTCTTTTTATCCATTTTCAGTGCTGTTGGTCAATATAAAAGCTTTTCACGTTGGTCATTTACTGCAGAGTATGTAAGTACTTTTTTTTTCGGAGATATGCATCCGATTTATGGAGGGGTGATCCCTTCATCTATCAGTCAGCTGAATTTCGGTGCAACGGGCGAATATGCTTTTACTCCAATCTGGGGATTGGGAATCGATTATTATCATTTACCATTTGGGGGTAAGAATGAATCTACCAGTTTTCAAACGAAACTTGATAACACAGATATTATTGGTACAGTGAATTTTACAAAGTGGATTTACCCTAAAACGAATTCAAAATTCTCTGTGAATGCTACTCTGGGAGTTGGATTTGCTGTTTACACTTCGCAGTATAGATTTCCGGATCCCAATTCATCTACATTAGAAAAATTTCCACATGCGAAATTGGTTAGTACTATTCCTATTTCATTGCTGTTTGAATATAATGTCTCTAAGTCGGTGGCTTTGGGTTTAAGGACTCATTATCGATCATTTGCAGGCGATAATTTAGAAGGTGTACCATATCTTAACTTTAAAGGAGTTACGAATGATTACATCGGAGGTTTCACTTTTAATGTACGCTATAAACTGAATGCTATAAGTATGGATCATTTGCGGAACATAAATAAAAATACATACAGTCCTGATACAACGTATAATAATCTGGAGATGAGGTTTAATAATCAAAGCAGAAAATTAGATTCGCTTTTACTGGCTTTGGCTATGGATAAGATGGATAGCGATGGTGATGGAATACCTGATAGCAGAGATATGGAGTTGCATACACCCAAGAATACAGCTGTAGATTGTTGTGGTAGAGGAATAAGAGTACCTGAAGCAAATAAAGTAGTTGCTCAGCCGAAGAAAATTGTAGCCGAATTTAAAGAGAAAACTGAAACTACTGCCCTCATTGCAAATAAAACCCCCACTACTTTGAAGGTTGTGCCTATTATGGTTAAGGATGCTCTTACAAACAAGGTTATTGTTTATGATGTTGTTCCTCCTGTTTATTTTGAATCTGCAAAAGCAGTTATTGATTCGAATTCAAGATTGGTGATAGCGAAAGTTGCTGCTAGACTAAAATCGGATAAAACTATGACTGTGGAGGTTAGAGGATTTTGTGACGTGCTTGGAAGCCAACCATATAATATTCGTCTAAGTCAGTTACGTGCTGATAATGTAAAGAATTTACTGGTGAATGAATGGGGAATTCCTCTTTCACGTGTAACATCTACGGGTAAAGGAAAAGTAATGGATCCACCTTCTGTCTATCCGGGAAACAGACGTTGTGATTTCTTTTTTAATAAATAAAGGTTTGGACATCGATTATTTTTTCTGAGTTGGTTGCGTTAATGACTAAACGGTACTTGCTTTTTTTTTACAATTTAATTTGAAGTAAACATTGCTTTTGGTATGAGATATTAGATTGCATAATAAGATGTGTGTAGCATTAATTGCTACATTTTTATCATATCCTATTATTTATCAGCCTTGAGATGAATTATAGTTAATATTTCTTTAACGAGCTAATTTTCTATTTATTATCTTTTTTTTATGTATCTTCTTTTATTCCCACGCATTTTGTTCAATTGTTTAATATATAGCTATTTGTGAGATTAATTTAATCCACATGTAATATAATGTAATACATTTGGCAGTTCTTAAAATCACACTAATAAAATATATTCTTAACTTTGGGCTTTATTTGATTGAATTTAGATAAATATCTACCTTCAAAGTTTTAATTTTGGCCGTATGAAAAATAAAATATTAGTATTAATCCTTACAATTTCTTTTGCTTCGACTAGCTATTCGGCTAGCAGGAAGTTTTCGAAGTGGTCTGTTTCAGTAGAATACGGGGTTGATCAATTTTTCTTCGGAGATTTGGCGCCTACCTCTTCAGGATTCATTCCAAAATCATTACAAGATATTACATACGGAGGAACACTAGAATATGCCCTTACTCCAATTTGGGGACTGAGTATTGACTATTATCATTTGCCATTTACAGGAACCAACCAAATTGCGTACTTTAAAACGAACTTAAATAATACTGATTTAAGCGCAACTATCAACTTTACGAAGATGATATTTCCGCAAAGCAAATCAAAATTTACGGTAAACGGAACTATTGGAATGGGATTTGCAATTTTCAATTCAAATTTTAGATATCCTGATCCGGTAAACTCGCCTCAGGTTTCTTTGCTCAAACCTGTTATAACCAGTGCTATGCCTATTACATTATTGCTGGAGTATAATTTTAGTCAGCAGTTTGCTTTTGGCATTAAGGGGCATTATCGTGCATTCACAAATGATAACCTGGAAGGTGTACCTTATTTGAACTTTAAAGGTGTTACAAACGATTACATTGGTTTGGTTTCATTGGCCATGCGTTATAAAATTAATGCATCAGGGCGCAAAAAACACTTGAGAAATATTACAATGGAAGAATTTGAACCTAACAAAGCTATGGATCTTGCTAAGCAAGCCATGGACAAAGTGAACGGTTTGGATAAATCATTGAAAAAATTAGAGAAGAGAGTTGATGCTCATGATCGCAGATTGGACTCGCTTTCGTTGTTCTTATCAAATGATGGTCCGGATAGTGACGGAGACGGCGTTCCTGACCATAGAGATAAAGATTCTAATACACCACCTAATACTCCTGTAGATTTCTGGGGTAAGGCATTGCCAATTTCGTATGCATCGCAAGATGTAAACAGAAATTCCGCACCAAATGATCGTCTGAATAATTCGAACGAAGATGATGCTAGTAATACAGTGGGTAGAACAAATGTTGGAAATAATGGAAGCAGCCCGTATAATTTTAGTGGTACTACAGGTGCCGGCGGAATTAAAACTATAAAAGGAGATAAGGGCGACAGAGGTCCAAGAGGTGAGAAAGGAGAAAAAGGCGATAGAGGACCAAGCGGAGCCGGACTAGTATCAAATAATTCGAATGTAAGCTCCAGTAAAAATAAGAAGGGCACAAATACGGTTACAGATAATTATTTACCAGCAGATTATGGAAGTAACTCAATAAGCTTTGATAATGTTCCAACTGTTTATTTTGCCTTCGACCGTACTGATCTTGATGACGATGCATTGGAAGATATAAGTAAAATTGCATTTAAGATGCATGCCGACCCTTCATTAATAGTAGAAGTAAGAGGCTATTGCGATTATTTGGGTAATAGTCCTTATAATAATCAATTAAGCCAACGTCGTTCTGATAGAGTAAAAGCAGAATTAGTGAAGATGTGGAAAATATCGCCTGATAGAATTATTGCAAATGGAAAAGGGAAAATTATTGAGCCACGCGTGAGATACCGTCCAAACAGACGATGCGACTTCTTCTTTAGCAATTGATATTGTAATCATTAAACTTATAGAACGCAACAATATCCCAACAAATTGGGTTTTGTTGCGTTTGTAGTAATAATATACTTCATTTTATTTTCGTGGATTATTTTGACTGAAATTTCAACTGACAACAATCATTCATGAAACTTATTGACAATGAAGTTTCTAAAAATAAAATTTGCCCTAATGAAATCTACTATTATTGACTTGCTGAATCAGAGCGTTGACAAATACGCTGAGAACCCATTTTTATGGGAAAAGACTAACACCGAATTTCAGCCCACTACTTATTCTGAAGTAAAACGTCAAACTCATTTACTGGCTGCCGGGTTAATTAAACTTGGAGTAGAAGTTGGTGATAAGGTAGCACTTCTGTCGGAAGGTAGAAATGCATGGATTATTGGTGAGTTGGGTATTTTGCATGCAGGAGCTATAAATGTGCCTTTATCAATAAAATTGGAAGAGAGCAATGACCTGATATTTCGCCTAATTCATTCCGAGACGCAATATGTATTTGTGTCGGCAGGTCAATTAAAAAAAATACGGTTGATAGTTGGTGCTTTGCCGCAGATTAAAAAAGTGATAGTTTTTGATGACCAACCAGAATATGATGAGAAGGAAATAGGCCTGACAGAATTGGTTGCCATGGGGAAAGAGTACCTCCAATCTCATCCCACTGTTGTTCAAGAGCGTTCAAAAGCAATACAACCCGATGATATTGCAAACATCAGTTATACTTCGGGCACCACAGCGGATCCAAAAGGTATATTGCTTTCACACCGGAACTACACAGCTAATGTGGAACAAGCGCTCACGTTGATGACTATTCCCACCACTTACCGGACACTACTCATTCTCCCATTGGATCACTGTTTTGCGCATGTGGCCGGCTTTTATAGTTTTATGGCTTCGGGAGCTAGTGTGGGAACAGTGCAAAGTGGGAAAACAGGTATGGAGACATTGAAAAATATACCGATAAACATTAAAGAATTAAAACCAAACCTATTGCTTAGCGTTCCCGCATTGGCTAAAAGTTTCAAGAAAAATATTGAAAGTAGCATTCGTTCGCAAGGGGCTGTAGTCAATTGGCTGTTTAATACGGCTTTGAAAATGTCATATTCGTATAATAAGGAAGGTTTTAATAAAGGGGAAGGTATCCAAATTCTTAAAAAGCCATTGTTAGCATTGTTCGACAAGATCATTTTCGCCAAGATCAGAGAAGGTTTTGGTGGACAGCTCGATTTCTTTATTGGTGGTGGCGCATTGCTTGATATTGATTTACAGCGATTTTATTATGCTATCGGTATTCCTATGTTTCAGGGTTATGGACTGAGCGAAGCAACACCAATTATTTCATCCAATGGGTTGGCAAATCATAAATTAGGTTCGTCCGGCTATCTGGTGAAACCGATGGAATTGAAAATATGCGATTTGGAAGGTAAAGAGTTGCCCAACTACGAGAAAGGTGAGATTGTAATTAAAGGTGAGAATGTAATGCTGGGTTATTACAAAAATGATAAGGCGACTGCCGAAACTGTTGTAGACGGTTGGTTGCACACCGGCGATATGGGGTACATGGATAATGATGGGTTTTTGTATGTTGTTGGGCGTTTTAAAAGTTTGCTGATATCGAGCGATGGTGAGAAATATAGTCCGGAAGGTATTGAGGAATCGTTGTCGGATAATTCACATTTTATTGATCAGGTCGTGCTTTACAACAATCAGAATCCATACACAACGGCGCTTATCGTTGTCAATAAAGAAGCTTTGAAGCGCTATGTGCATCGTAAAAAACCACATCTCGGTTGGGAAACACGTGAGGCGAAGCAATTGGCGTTAAATAAACTTCAACGTGAAATAAATGAATATCGCAAAGGGGGTAAATATGAGGGTATGTTTCCAGAACGCTGGTTGCCGGCAGCTGTTGCCGTTATCGGAGAGCCATTTACCGAACAAAATGGATTAGTCAACAGCACGATGAAGATTATGCGTGCCAAAGTAGAAGAGCGTTACGCTGATAGAATTGAGAATTTGTATTCAGGTGGGGCAAAGAATATTGATAATGAAGAAAATATTCAGGCTTTAAGCTGATTTTATAGCTGAATTGAAAGAAAGTGAATGCCCGGGGTTTAGATATCCCGGGCTTTCTGCGTTTTAGAGCTTTGTGCTTATCAATTGACAAATCAGTTCCAGGTAATGTACATCTGTTTCATCAAGCGTATCGTATTTTTCACTGTCCACATCCAATACGCCAACAACGGCTTTATTAGCATCAACTATTGGCAGTACTATTTCAGCAACCGAGCTACTGCTACAAGCAATATGTCCCGCAAAGGTATTCACGTCGGGCACTAACAGACTTTTTTGCTCTTTCCATGCTGTACCACAAACTCCTTTCCCAAAGCGAATGCGTGTGCAGGCAATTGGTCCCTGAAAAGGTCCCAGTACTAATTCATCTCCTTTTACCCAATAGAAACCTACCCACCACCATGCAAAAACCTCATGCAGGGCTGCCGATATATTTGCTAAATTTGCTATTAAATCTTCCTCTCCAGCAATCAATGCTTTTAACTGAGGGAGCAATGTGTCGTATTTCTCAGCTTTTGATGCATCTGTTAGGATAAACAATTCTTCTGCCATGTCGTTGCTATTTTATTTGTGGCAAAAGTACTATTTAGTAATCTGGTAATTGTTATTGAGATGTGAAAAAATTATAAATTGTTTGTTAACTCAGAAATTTTACTTTCCTTTGCAATTGATTTTTACTAAATAAAATCGGCAGTGTCCGAATAACTAATTCTCGCTAACTGTTTTAATATGAAAAAGAATTTTTTTAGATTGATCTCTATTTGTTTACTGCTCATTTTGGCAGCAAACGTTACTGCTCAACCGATACCGGTAGACCCAAAGGTGCGTTGTGGCAAACTAGATAATGGATTAACGTATTATATACGTGCGAATCAGAAGCCAAAGGATCGGGCTGAGTTTTTTATTGCACAAAATGTAGGTGCAATTTTAGAAATGGATAACCAAAATGGACTAGCTCACTTCCTTGAGCATATGGCCTTTAATGGAACGAAGAATTATCCGGGTAAAGGGATTATCAATTATTTCGAGTCGATAGGAGTGAAGTTTGGTTCAAATATAAATGCGTATACTGCTCAGGACGAAACAGTTTATAACTTATCAGATGTCCCTACAACCCGTGATGGAATTGTAGATAGTGCTTTGTTAGTGTTACACGACTGGTCAAGCTTTATCACTTTGGATGGAAAGGAAATAGATGATGAGCGTGGTGTGATACGTGAAGAATGGCGCCAGGGTGCAGGTCCGGAAAGACGTATGTGGAAAGAATCCAGCAAGCTGAAATATCCGGGTTCTCAATATGCCAAGCGTGATGTAATTGGTGATACTGCTATTATCAATAATTTTGCACACCAAACTATTCGCGATTATTATAAAAAATGGTATCGTCCGGATTTACAAGCAATATTAATTGTGGGCGATATAGATGTGGATAAAGTAGAAGCAAAGATTAAAGCACTTTTTGCTGATATTCCGAAGAAAGAAAATGCCGGTGAACGCCCGGTTTATCCAATTATGGACAATGCCGAACCAATTGTGTCAATTGTAAAAGATAAAGAAGCACGAATGACTCGAATAGAGTTGGAATATAAACACGATGTATTACCAGAGGAGGTAAAATTGTCGATGAATGGTTACTTTTTTGGAGTTGCCAATACTTTAATTTCTAAAATGATTGGTTACCGTTTCGAGGAAATTACTCAACAGGCCGATGCGCCATTTGTACAAGCCTATGCAGGATATAGTGACTTGGTAAAATCCAAAGATGCTTTCCAACTGTTGGCTATGCCAAAAGAAGGGAAAGAGCTGGAAGGATTGAATGCGTTATTGCTCGAAGGTGAAAAGATTAAACGTTTTGGATTTACAAACTCTGAGTTGGAACGGGCTAAAACCGATTTCCTGAAAGGAATGGAGAAAGCTTATAACGAACGTGATAATCAGGAAAACAATAGTTTGGTCAGAGAATATGTGCGTAACTTCTTGACTCAGGAAGTGATTCCCGGAATAGAGTGGGAATACAATACCACCAAAGCCGTGGTGCCTCAACTAAAACTGGAGATGGTGAACCAATTGGCAAAATCGTATGTAACGGATAGCAACCTGATTGTATCAATTATGGCACCTGACAAAGAAGCTGTAAAGATACCTGCCAAAGATGTTATTCTTAATGCTGTAGCTGCTGCCAAAAAAACTGTGTTGACAGCTAAAGTGGAAGAAAATATGAATAAACCATTGATCAAAGTTGTACCCAAAGCTGGTAATGTAGCCAAAATTGGGCAAAATAAATCTTTAGGTACCACCGAATGGACGTTAAGCAATGGCGTGAAAGTTATTTTCAAACCAACCACTTATAAAAAAGACGAGATTTTATTGTCTGCCTATAGCGTTGGCGGTTTGTCAAAAGTAAATGTAGCTGATCTTCCCACAGGTATGTTAGCTGCCGGAATTGTTAGTAACAATGGGCTGGGAGAATATTCTTCTATCGACCTTGGGAAAATTCTAACCGGAAAAATTGCTTCTGCAAGTCCATGGATTGATGGTTACAAAGAAGGATTTACAGGTAATTCATCTGTTTCTGATTTTGAAACCATGTTGCAATTGGTATACCTAAACTTTACAGTTCCGCGTAAAGACGACAATGCTTTTGCTGCCATGATAAATGGTTATCGTGCTAGTTTGGCTAATAGTGCCTCTGATCCGCGTAAGGCATTTTCCGATTCAATCAATAAAACGGTATCAAGTCATAGCCCCCGTACCGTTATTATCGACCTTAAAACAATAGATTTGGTAAATCAGGACAAAGCATTGGCCATTTTCAAAGAGCGCTTTGCAATACCATCTGATTTTACATTTATATTTACCGGAAACATTGATCCGGCAAATGAAGCTGTGAAAAAGGCAATTTGTACTTATTTAGGAGGTTTGAAAACAAAGGCTGTTGTTGAAAAATACACTGATAACAATATTCGCAGACCAAAAGGTAAAGTAAATAACTACTTTACTAAAGAGATGAAAGTGAAAAAGGCTTCGAACTTAATTGTTTACACTGCTTCAATGCCTTATAATCTTACCAATCGTACGTTGATGACTGCTATTGGTAGTGTTTTAAATATTCGCTACCTGGAAAGTATTCGTGAAAAAGAAGGAGGTTCTTATGGCGTCGGTGTTCGTGGAAGTATAAACAATATACCGGTACAAGAAGCCACTCTGATGATGCAGTTTGATACCGATCCGGCAAAACAAACCAAATTAATGGGTATTATTCATTCGGAAGTTGCCGAAATTGTAGCCAATGGTCCTCGCGCTGATGATTTGCAAAAAGTAAAGGAAAACATGTTGAAGAAATATACCGAAGATGTAGCCGAAAATGGTTGGTGGAAATCAGCTGTAGAACGTTACTATCAGGATAAAATCAATTTAGTAGATGATTACAAAGCGTCGGTTGAAGCATTAACGCCTGCAGCAATTCAGGCAACTTTGAAAAACGTTGTATCGCAAGGCAATGTAATAGAAGTGGTGATGAGCCCTGCTGCAGAATAATCCAATTGTTAGATTTAATTTACGAGGAACGATTCTAAAGAGTTGTTCCTCGTTTTTTTTGCCGAGGAATTATTCCCCCGATAGTGATTGTGTTGTGAATGGCTGCATCGTGGAGAATAATTGCTGTTTTACCAATTTTGCCGGTATAATGTAGCAGTTGATGCTACAAGTTTAACCTGAGTCTTGTTTAAATAAATTACAAATAACTATCTTTGCTTTTGATTCCAGAGTGTTTCAACTATAACCTAACTCTCGAGATTACAGTATTTCGACCCTATAGCCAGACTATTGATTAAAAATATGAAAAGCAAGAAGTCTCTCTTCATCTGTTATTTCTTTTTTTTCCTTGCTGTAATGCTTACTTACAGTACTGATCTTTCTTGCCAGAATATCGGATTTGAACAAGGAAATTTTACAAATTGGACCGGATATACATGGGTTTTGAGAACTGACTCAGGGAATTTAAATCTGACCAGTTCTAAGATGCAGAATATTATCAATGGACGTCAGAGCATAATGACAGATATAAATGCTTATGATCCAAATACAGGTAGAAAACTCAAGATAATACCTTCAGGTTATAAATATTCAGCCAGATTAGGTGGAGAAGTGAAAAATGGCGCAGTAGTTAAGGGCGGATTAATGGAGAGTTTGTCTTATAAACTCCAAGTAGATAAGAACAATGCGCTTCTTGTATATAAGTTTGCAGTTGTATTGGAGGATCCCAAAACCGAAGAACCAAAAGCAAAACATGCTAAATTTGAGGAGCCTCGCTTTAAAGTTACTTTATTTGATGAAAAAGGTGATACAATTCATAGTTGTTCCAATTATGATGTTTATGCTTCGGATGCAAGAATAAATAATTTTCAAACCTATTATCCGTTTGGAGGTACAGCCAACCCCATTTTTTGGCGTGATTGGACAACTGTAGGAGCTGACTTATCAGCATATATTGGGAAAACCATTTCTATTGAATTTATGGCCGGAGATTGTACGCGGGGGGCGCATTATGGTTATGCGTATTTTGTGGCTGATTGTCATCCGCTAAATATTACTGTCAACTATTGTGAAAGTGATGTTAGCGCCACACTAACAGCTCCGCAAGGCTTTAAATATTCATGGGTGAACGCTTTAGGGATTGAAGTAGGTACAACTCAAAGTTTACCAATCTCTAATCCTGTAGAAGGTGCAACATACACTTGTAATATGACATCTGAAACAGGCTGTACTGTGACGTTAAAGGCTAAAACCGAACGTTATGTGCCCAAGGCTAATTTTAGCTTTGTGTCCAATTGTATGAATAATTCCGTCCAATTTACTGATTTATCTACCACAACAAAAGGTACGCTCAACTATCTTTGGGATTTTGGCGATGGAACTACTTCTACCGATAAGAACCCTAACCATATCTATGCCACTTCGGGGATACATAAAGTAAGTTTACAGGTAAGTAACCCGCCTTCTTCCTGTGTCGACGTGTTCCAAACAGATATTGATTCGTTTTCGCCAGATTTAGTGGGAGTAACCGGGAGCCTTTTTTATTGTGCAAATAAAAAAACGACATTAAAAGCATACGGAGCATACAGATACGAATGGTTCAAAGGTGGATCGATTATTTCTACAGCCGATTCTCTGGTTATGGATACTCCGGAAGATACTTGGCTGGTAGGATATTCGAGTACGGGCTGTAATACCCAAAAACTACTATCTGTGCGGGAAGAACCTCAATGGACACTGAAAGTTGATGGTCCAAGTGCTTTTTGCTATGGTGATAGTATTCAATTAACTGCTTCGGGAGCAATGAGCTATAAATGGAGTACAGGGCAAACCACAAATTCAATTTATGTGAAAAAACCAGGTCTGTACTCAGTTGCCGGATTAAGTCCCATAGGCTGTGAACAGTCGGTTAGTGTAAATATAGATGAAGTGGCACTTCCCGAATCGAACTTTATCATGCTGAATCCCTCAGTTGATGCGCGGCATAGTATTCTAAAATGTTTTGTAGTTGGTCCGAAACCAGATATTGAATATACCTGGGAGATGGGAGATGGAAGTTCCGAGTCGGGTACAACTATTCAGCATAGATACAGTGGCGTTTTAAACTTAGATTTGGAATATATAGTTACCCTTAAAGCAACTAATGCAGTGGGTTGTTCCACAGAAACAGTTAAGTCAGTAGAAATAACTCCCTTCTTCCCCAATGTGTTTACGCCCAACGGTGATGGTCTAAATGACTTACTGATGGAAGGCATGGACCTGCTTATTTATGATAGAAACGGGATACTTCTTTATAGAGGAAATACCGGTTGGGACGGAAAATTCAAAGGGAAGGACATGGATAGCGATACTTATTTTTATACCGCAAGCTATATCGATAGGAATCATCAGCAGCAAACCAAAAAAGGATCGGTGACCTTGTTGCGCTAATAATTGGGGTGAAAATCATAATTACTCGTTCCCAAAATTTACTATATTTACTTAAAGTGAAATAATAAATTACAAATAACTATCTTTGCTCACTTAATTCTAAAGCTCGCGGAAATAGTATCGGCTATATAATGGAATTCCTTCAGGGAGTCTGCTATTGATTCAATCATGAAAATAACTATAAGGATATTTTTTTGTTTCGTTTTCTTGCTGATAGCTTTGTCAAAGGCTTATGGTAAAGATCCTTATTGTCAGAATCTGGGTTTCGAATTAGGCAATTTTACCAATTGGGAAGGATATACCTGGAGCGAAGGACAACCGGGTACTCCAATACCAACTACACCGAAAGTGTTTGGAATGCAACCGAACAGGCAAACTGTAATCACAACTGCCGGATATGATCCTGTAGTAGGAGCGAAACTAAACATGATTCCAACCGGGTACGCCACTTCTGTACGATTAGGTTCTACTTATCTTGGGCTCGGAGGATTGCGTCAGAGTTTGACATACGCTTTGGATGTTTCTAAAGATAATGCATTTCTGGTGTATCATTTTGCAGTTGTTTTGCTCGACCCACACGATGCAACTCATCAAACAATTGATGAACCACGGTTTAAAGTAACCATACTCGATCAGTCGGGAAACATTATTCCGGATTGTGCCAATTATGATGTTTTTGCCTCCGATGCCAGAATTGGAGGTTGGCAACAAGGTACCTATACAGGAAATTTCGGAGCTCAAGTATTATTTTGGCGCGACTGGACAGCCGTGGGTGTTGATCTTTCGAAATATATCGGGCAAAAAATAACCATCGAGTTTATGAGTGCCAATTGTAGACGGGCAGGTCATTTTGGATATGCTTATCTTGTTGCAGAATGTCAACCGCTTTATATATCCGTCAAATACTGTTCGAATGATGTGTCTGCAGCACTTACTGCACCTACCGGTTTTAAAACGTATAGTTGGAAAGATAGTAAAGGAATCGTGGTGGGAAGTGAGCAGGAATTAGCGTTGGCAAATCCGGAAGAAGGAGCAACCTACTCTTGCGATATGGTTTCAGCTACCGGATGCCCCGTATCACTTACTTCTAAAATTATAAAATATGAGCCTAATGCCGACTTCAAGTCTGATTTAGTAGATTGTAACGTACATACTAATTCAATAAAATTTGCGAATCTGCATCCGCCTCTGAATGGATATCTTGAATACAAATGGGATTTTGGTGATGGATCACAATCCAATCTTCCCAGTCCGACTCATGTGTATTCAACATCGGGAATGCATACAGTAAGTCTGGTGGTAAAAAACCCACCTTCTACTTGTTTTGATTCGGTGAGTAAACAAGTGGAGACTTTTAATCCTCCTTTTGTAGGTATAACAGGTGATAGTACGTATTGCGATAGACATCCGGCAATCTTAAAAGCCTACGGAGCGCATCATTATAGTTGGGGAAAGGATGCGGAAGTATTATCCACTGCCGACTCGTTAAGCGTAACAAAAGCAGGCACCTACTGGATGCTGGGCTATTCAAGTAATAATTGCGTGACAGAAAAAAACTATAAAACAATAAAGGAAGAACCCGATTGGGAATTTGCTGTCAGCGATGCCAATGCTTATTGCGAATTTGATAGTCTTACCATGATTGCTTCGGGTGCTGTAAAGTATAAGTGGAGTCCAACCAATAAAACCACTGACCGGATTACAGTTAAGACTCCGGGTATATACCGGGTGACAGGAACTAATCCGCGGGGCTGCGAGAAGACGATTGACATAAACGTTCTTGAGAATAAACTTCCAAAAGTGGATTTTACTTTGTCTACTCCAACGCTCGATCGTCGGCACAATCAGTTGACATGCACTATTCCGCAAGAGGATGGAGCACGGTATTACTGGAACTTTGGCGACAATGAGGTGTATACCGAATCAGCCTCGCCGGTTTCGCATAAGTATACCGACTTAAGTCAGATTGGAAAATACAGCATTCGTCTCCGTGCAAAGTCAATAGCAGGTTGTGAAGCCTTTAGTTCACAGCGGATTGAAATAGTCCCCTTTTTCCCGAATGTCTTTACGCCCAATGGTGATGGACTCAATGATCTTTTGCTTGAGGGGCTGGACATATCTGTTTTCGATAGAAATGGGATGGTTTTATACAAAGGAAATTCTGGTTGGAATGGAACCTATAATGGAAAGAATATGGATAACGACACCTACTTTTATACGGCCAATTATACCGACATAAATAATCAATTGCATACAAAAAAAGGATTTGTAACCTTGATAAGATAATACCGAAATGAAGCTAAAACAATTCACTCTATTTATTCTGTTGTATTTGTTGAGTAGTAATTTTATTATTGCTCAGTCAGATATCAGCATGATTACTCATTCGTTTAACAGGGCTACCTATAACCCTGCTTCTATTGCGCGCCCTAATTATATATACCTGTTTACGAGTGCCCGAAGTCAGTGGAATGGAGTGAGTGGTGGTCCGTTGGTGGTTGATATTCAAGCTTCGCAATTTTTTCAAAGCACTAATTCTGCTTTTGGGATTTCACTTGTCAGCGATAAGATAGGTGTTTCGCAGGTAATCAACCCTATGCTTACCTATGCCTTCAAAATAGAAAACAATCGGGACTGGTCGCTGTCAATGGGTTTGTCGGCCGGTGTTTTTTCGCGTAATTTTGACGGAACGCAGTTCGAACCGGTAGAAATCAATGATCCATCGATTAATTATGAAGTGGATCGAATCATTCGACCTGATGCCAATATAGGGATAGAAATTCAATCGCCACATTTTATTTTTGGAGCTTCTTCTACCCATTTGTTTTCAATAATGAAACCCGAAAACCTGTTTCTGGCATCGAACCACCGCTATGCTTATGCTATTTATAAACAAAATAATATTGAACTGTTTAATTACAATGTGGGTGTGCAAATGGTCAACCGTAATAACCTGACGGTGTTGGAAGGAAGTGCAAATATCCGGTTTAAACACGCCACCGGTTTAAGTACCGGACCGCGCGAGCTTTTTGATTTGGGAATGACCTATCGTTCTTCAAAGCAAATGACATTTCTTTTCGGGATAAATCTCTTTAATGATTTCAGAGTGGCATACGCTTACAATCAGAGTTTTAATACGGGATATACTTTTAATACCACTCACGAAATTATGCTCGAATGTCGTATTTTCTCCCGTGCATCATCTAGTCGTACATTGGGGCAAATAGATGAATTCTGGTATCATTGATGTTTGTGTCAATTGCCGAATACAAACTTAAATGAAGTTTATTCAGTTATTTCTTGTTTTGTGTTTTTTGTGTAATAGCTATCACACAAAGTTACACGAAACAAAAACACAAAGTTCCACAAAGAAAGATTATAGCATCTCAAAACAAATAAAATCATTATGTACTACACAGCAGAAAATGAATTATCAAATATTATCATTGGATGTGCCATAGAAGTTCACAAACAATTAGGCCCGGGATTATTAGAGTCAGCTTACTAGGAATGTTTGCTGTATGAATTATTAAGGCAGGATTAGAGGTGGTTAAGGAAAAGCCAATGCCCATAATATACAAAGATGTGAAATTAGATCACGGCTATCGGATTGATTTATTGGTAAACAATAAGGTTGTAATAGAGATAAAAACTGTTGAACAGTTTACGGATGTACATACGGCTCAAGTATTGACCTATTTGAAATTAGGCAACTACAAACTTGGATTGTTACTAAATTTTTATGTAACTACGTTGAGAAATGGCATAAAAAGAGTGGCTAATTAATCAGAGCGCCTCAAAAAAGAAATACTGTCTTCCTACTATCCTACTAACTCATTAACAAAAGCTTATTTAAAAAATACCGAAATGTTTGATTGAAAAGAGTAATTTTGCACTTTAATATAAAATTAATGCGATTGCAATATCGATTTTCAATTTAAAACGCGGTAATGAAAAAATATCTCCTCCTCTTTCTCAAAACCTACCTTTTATTCATTCTCATATTTATAATAGAAAAACCACTGTTTATGTTGTTCTATCACGATATTTATCGTGAAGTTGGATTGGTGGATTTTCTATCGGTAGTGTATCATGGTTTTCAGTTAGATGCCTCCATGGCAGGATACCTGGCTGTGCTTCCGGGATTATTACTTATCGTTTCGCTTTGGGTAAAGCCCCGTATTATGAAACCCATCGTTGGTTTCTATTATATAGTGGTTTCATTGCTTATCTCCATCGATTTTGTGGTGGATTTGGTATTGTACCGTTATTGGGGGTTCAGATTGGATGCTACTCCGCTCTTTTATATCAAATCGCCTAAAGATGCGCTGGCCAGTGCCAATTGGACGACGAACATTCTGGGATTCCTCTTTATGCTGCTCATTGCCCGATTACTTTTTTATGTTTTCAATCGTTTTCTGGCCAATAAAAGTGTAACTCCTACTCAACCAATGAAAAAAGTGTACATCGGGTTGGCTTTGTTCTTTTGTACTGCTCTGCTTTTCTTGCCGATACGTGGAGGAGTAAGTGTTTCTACCATGAACGTAGGAAAAGTATATTTTAGCGACCGTAAAGAACTGAATCATGCTGCCATCAATCCGCTGTTCAGCTTCTTCGAAGCACTAACTCTTGAGAGTGGGTTCGACAAGCAATACCGTTTTATGAAAGCCGACGAAGCTAAATCGGTTTTTGCCACTATGGTTGATCAACCGGCGTCGGATAGTATTCCCCAACTGTTTACGGTAAAGCATCCCAATGTAATTTTTGTAGTGTTGGAGAGTTTTATGTCGAAGGACATGGAAACGCTGGGTGGATTGCCCAATGTGGCTGTGCGGATGAATGAGCTTTCGAAGGAAGGTATTTTGTTTACTAATTTTTATGCCAACAGTTTCCGAACCGATAGGGGATTGGTGTCTATCTTTAGCGGATATCCCGGACAGCCCAATACTTCTATAATGAAATTTGCCCGTAAGGCTCAATCCTTACCATCTATTCCTAAGTCCTTAAAAAATGGAGGATATGATTTGCAATATTATTATGGTGGGGATGCCGATTTCACCAATATGCGTTCGTATCTTGTAGGAGCAGGAATCGTAAATATTGTTTCGGATCAAAGCTTTCCTCCGGGTGACAGAACCGGGAAATGGGGTGTGCCCGACCATATTGTATTTAATAGATTGTCTACTGACCTGGATAAAGATCAAAAGGAACCATTTATGAAGATTCTTCAAACACTAAGTAGTCACGAACCGTTTGATGTGCCGTTTCATAAGCTTTCTAATCCTTATCTAAACTCTGTGGCGTATACCGATAGTTGTTTGGGACGTTTTATCGATCATTTTAAAAAGACCAAATGGTGGAAAAATTCTATTGTGGTGATGGTTCCCGACCATGCAATGCATTATCCGCAAAATTTGGATGAAAGATCCGACGATAGATACAAAATTCCACTTTTAATAGTGGGTGGTGCTGTGAAAACAGCTAGAAGGATTGATACCTACGGTTCGCAGATTGATATTTCAGCTACTTTGTTATCGCAACTTCAGTTGCCGCACAATGAGTTTAGGTTTAGTAAAAATATATTGAATCCCGCATCACCACACTTTGGTTACTTTACGTTCAAGAATGGATTCGGGATGGTAACACCCCGGAATCAGTATGTGTATGACTACGAAGGAAAATCTGTTTTCCTGAATAGAGGCAATAAAGATGAGAATAAAAAGAAAGCCGAAGCCTTGCTTCAAACGCTTTATGATGATTTGGAAAAAAGATAAATAGTATCAATATATTTTTCAGCACTTAGATTTCTGTTTTATCTGCATCTTCAATAAATCGAACCTATGTGCCTGCCAAGGGCAGGTTTCCTTTTCATCCTCTAAAGGACTCTATGTGTCTATGTGGTTTAAAAGAAGATAATTAACCACATAGATCACATAAACACATACAAAATTTCATTATTGAAGTGTTTCCCGTAACCGGAAAAAGAACACATAGAAATATAACTTTGTTTTATTATATTGGTAATAAGCTCCATTTTGTTTTTTGTGTATATCCCAAATAAACCGAACCTATGTGCCTATGTGGTTTAAATTCTTTTGTTTGCATTTACCCGACCTAATCGGTATACAGCTAAATAACACGATATTATTTGATTTTTAAATCCTGAATTTCCTTTTTTGTAAAGGTTTTTGAACATTTTAGCTCATTTTATTCGGGTACTTTGAATTTAATATTTAACTTTGCCGTTCATTTCAAGCTGCGACGGCGTTGAATCTGCATATTATAACTAGAAAAATATATTTAGACATGAGCAATACGATCTACAGTGTGATTACCGGAACAGGCAGTTACATTCCATCAAAACAGGTTACTAACGCCGATTTTGAGAAGTATGAATTCTTTGAAGAGAGTGGAAAAAAGATAGAAAAACCGACTAAGGACATCACCGATAAGTTTTTTGAAATTACCACAATTGCCGAACGTAGATATGTTGCCGACGATATGAAAACTTCCGACCTGGCTCATTTAGCTGCCGAAGAAGCCATTAAATCAGCGAATATCGACAAAGAAACACTGGATTATATCATTGTAGCCAATAACTTTGGCGATACACGAGCCGATAACAGAGCTGCGGATCACGTTCCGAGTCTGGCTTCGAAAGTAAAACAAAAACTGGGAATCATTAATCCCGAAACAGTAGCTTACGATTTGACTTTTGGTTGTCCGGGTTGGTTACAAGCTGTTATTCAAGCCGATTATTTTATCAAATCGGGCGATGCAAGCAAGATTTTGGTGATTGGTGCTGAAGTACTGTCAAGAATCAGCGATCCGCACGACCGTGATTGCATGTTGTATGCCGACGGAGCCGGTGCCGTGGTGTTGGAAGCCAAAGAAAGCACAAAACCGATTGGTATTCTTGCACACAAAACACGTTCCGATACCTTGAACCATGCAGGATTGCTGTTGATGGGTAAATCGTACAATCCTGATTTCGAAAAAGCAGATGATTTGTTCCTCAAGATGAATGGTCGTCGCTTGTATCAATACGCGCTGGAAACCGTTCCGCAAGCTATTAAGGCCTGTTTGGAGAAAAGCAATACCGATATTACTGAAATATCCAAAGTGCTTATTCACCAGGCTAACGGTAAAATGGACGATGCTATCCTGAAAAGATTGTATGCCCTTTATGATATCAAGGAATCGCCCGAAGGTGTAATGCCAATGACGGTGGGTACACTGGGAAATACTTCGGTAGCTACCTTACCTACTTTGTTTGACTTAATTATGAAAGGTGAAATGCCCGAACATCAAATAAACAAAGGTGATAAAGTGGTTTTCGCTTCGGTAGGTGCAGGGATGAATATCAATGCATTTGTGTATCAAGCGTAAGATCAGTAAGCAGTTATCAGTCAACAGTGATCAGTCAATAGTTATCAGTCAGCAGTGAGCGGTCAGCAGTAAGCGGCAAGCAGTGCTGTAAACAATTAGTATCCATTGGTTTTAGGTGCAGCGCACCGAGACATTCGGGTTTTATCGAAAGGATTATGGTTGATAGCAAGCAGTAAACAATTGACAATTGATAATTAAAGAGCTGTTTATAAAATATAAAGCAAGGACTTCATAGATGTATGAGGTTCTTGCTTTTTTTGTTTTAATACTATAAGGCTAATGTAACGTGAATTCGATATAAGGTTTATACTATTACAGTTGTAATATTCATATTTACAATAAGGTAATAAGGTTTAGGGCTCGGTTGCGAATGATTCTACTAAGGTTTCTATAAAATAATATGAATATCCGCTTTATTCCCTTAAATAATATCGATAGATATTATCTTTTGTGGACTTTAAAAACAATTTACCACAATCCCGAAGATCGGGATGTTCCAAAGTCACAAAAGATACACATAAGCAGATAATGAACATTTTAAACTGTGTATCGTCAGCATTTTCAAGGAAACAAAAGCTAAGTTTTTATCTCGTAAAAAACTTTTGTGTGACTTTTGTGTCTTTTGTGGTGTTTTCTTTTGATTAGGTAAAATAAAGGATAATCATTAAAA
>Ga0302321_100000132_pt1 | contig 67767 bp, 65 predicted proteins | sample Fen_T0_1_FD_202505 | JGI IMG/M metagenome (GOLD analysis project Ga0302321, IMG submission 202505) | Peat permafrost microbial communities from Stordalen Mire near Abisko, Sweden - Fen_T0_1 | ecosystem: Environmental > Terrestrial > Soil > Wetlands > Permafrost | place: Sweden: Abisko... | reverse complement strand
GGAAGCTTCTTCAGAATATCATCGAGCAATTGTTCGGTTACTGTATCGATATTGGCAGTGGCTTCATCAAGAATAAGCAGTTCAGGTTTACGCAACACCGCACGAATAAAAGCAATCAATTGCTTTTGTCCCAAACTGATACCATCCCCCGAAGACTTTATGTCAGCTGTAAGTCCGCCATCAAAGCGTTCGAGCAAACCATCCAAACCGGCTGCAGAAATAACTTCGGATAAAGCTTCGTTGCTAATATCTTTATATTGAACGTTGCCATAAAGAATATTATCGCGTAGAGTACCGGTAAAGAGAAACGGTTCCTGAAGGATAAATCCAATTTTAGAAGTGCGCGTATCCAAATCCATCGAACGGATATCAACTCCATTGAGAATGATTTTTCCATCGGTAGGGTCGTACAATCGAGCCATCAAAGAAGCTGTTGTAGTTTTTCCACCACCGGTTGGCCCAACAAAAGCATAAGTTTTACCACGTTCCAGACTAAAACTTACATTTTTCAATATCTCATTTCCGGGAATATATGAAAACGACACATTGCGGAACGCCAAAACACAACAGGCTTCTTCCTTCTCAGAATCTTCTATAATTCCCAGATTATTCTCCATCTCCAATATATGCGAAATGCGATCCCAGCCGGCCAAAGCAACCTGAAAGTTAGCCCACAAAGCAGCAATTTGACGTAAAGGATTGTAAAACTGAGCAATATAAGCTAAAAAGCTAATCAATAATCCAACCGAAAACTGTCCGACACTAATCAGATAAATACCAAAAGCCAGTACCACCATTTGACCAATGCTCGACGAAAAACCATACACAGGCGTAAACATATTATTGGCAATCCCGGCTTTTAACGCTGTTTGATAATTTTCTGTATTTACCTCATCAAACCGTTTTCTGAAATAATCGCGACGATTAAAAGCCACGATTACTTTAAAATTATTCATGCTTTCCTGAATTTCAGCACTTAAACTCCCAGTGCTTTTAAGGTTTTTTGCATTCGTACTTTTTACCCATGGTGATATGCCCCGTGTGAAAAACAATAAAAGTACAGCCGGAGCCAATGCAGCAAGTCCTAATTTAAAATTGATTGAAAGAAGGAATATTCCAGCGCCTGTCATTGAAAAGATACTGCTCATAAACTGCACCAACGACTGCGAAAAGAACTGATTAATCTTGTCCGTGTCATTATTGACACGCGAAATCAAATCGCCAGCCTTATTTTGATTGAAAAAATCGATGGGTAAGTCCTGCAGTTTATTGAAAACCGTATTTCGCAGATTAAACAACATACGTTGCCCTACACGTCCCATCAATTGCATTTGTGTATAACCACTGACAAGCGCCATCGTAAAGACGCAAAATAAAATGATAGAGTATTTTATTACTCCATCGTATTGCTTCGTCACAACAAAAGTATCCACGGCATGTCCCATCAAATAGGGTCCGATAAGGTTCAGACCTGAATTGATAAGAATAAAAACTATAGCTATGTAAAGGTTTTTTCGCTCCTGACCAACCAGTGCCATCAACCGCCGTATAGTAGTGGCTGTGCTAACATTTTCGTTGGTAGGTAGCCCTTTCTTTAAATTGAGATTATAGTTCATAATGATTGGTACTGCGTTGTGAATTAAAAATTTGAACATATTCAGGACTCGATTCCATTAGCAGTTCGTGCGTCCCGCTTGCCAGTATTTCGCCTTCTTCTAACAGAATAATTTGTCCGTAATGTTGCACCGAAGCAATTTTTTGAGTTACAGAGAGTAAAGTTATTCCGGGATAATTACGCTCAACATTGTCCAGAATCTTTTGCTCCGTTTGACCATCAACACGCGCTGTGAAGTCGTCAAGCAACAATATTTTGGGATTCAATGCCAATGCTCTGGCCAACATAATGCGCTGTTTCTGACCACCTGAAAGACTTGTTCCGCGTTCACTTACTATTGTTTCCAGTCCATCGGGCAAAGTGGCAATAAAATCGCCTAACTCTGCCGTTTCAATGGCTTTTTTCATCAATTCATCGGTTACTCTTTCGTTGAAAGCAATGTTTTCACGCAGACTCATATTAAACATTACACTGTCTTGAAATACAAATCCTATTTGATGTTGAAAAGTCTCTTTATTATAATCGTTTATATTTACGCCATCGAAAAGAATGGCACCTTCTTTGGGCAGCATCAAACCGATAAGCAAGTATAACAACTGTGTTTTTCCAGCTGCTGTAGATCCAATCACTGCTGTTCGCGTACCGGGTTCAACGGTGAACGATACCTTTTTCAAAGCCGGCTTATCACCATACGTAACCGTAATGTCCTGCATTTCTATTTTTCCTACCAATGGGCTATTTACTGTTCCAAGATCTTCGGTTTCAACCGCATTTAAAACAGTACATATCCTACCATACGACACAGAGGCCTGAGCTACAAAGTTGCTGATAAAACCAATAACCATGATGGGGAAGATGAGAATAACCAGGTACGAACTAAATGCGGCAAAATCACCTAAACTCATGGCGCCGGTAATCACATAGTGTCCACCCAGTGCTAAAATAATAAGCGAGGCCATATTGCTGACGAACACCACGATAGGAATCAGAGTGGCAAAAAAACGGAGAATGGACATCCCTAAGTTTCGGGCTTGTGTATTCGCATCAAGAAATTTGTTGTACTCAAGAGTTTGTGAATTGAGTACGCGTACCAGAGCAGCACCCATAATACTCTCATTGATAACCTTATTGAGCCAGTCGATTACTTCACGACTTTTCTTAAACAATGAACCCAATCTGCGAAACACAAACATAAATGCTCCAATAATGATGGGTATAATAGTCAATACCGATAAGGCTAGTTCCCAATTAATAGAAATCAACAAAATGCTTGCACCAATTATTATAAATAAAGATGATGCCAATGATACCACCGCCATGGATACAAACAGCTTGATAGAATCGATATCGGAAGTGAGGTTGGTGAGGAGTTTAGACGGATTGGCTTCCTGAATGAAAGCATAACTCTGGCGGGAGATTTTATCTGCAAGTTTAGTGCGTAAATCACGTGCAACACGCTCAGAAGCATAAGTTTGCAAAATACCCTGTAAAAAAGTAAAGACAAAAATGATAAGTGCAGCAATCAGGAATTCGATGATTAATCGCTGATACGAAAAATTACCATTCGAAAAATCGTCAATACCACGCGAAATCAGTTTAGGAATCACTAAATTCACCGCATTACTTAATAACGCAAAGCCGATAAGGCTAAATATCATTAATTTATACGGCTTCAGTACTGCGAAGATATTGGGTTTAGCCGGTTTGCCATCCGGTATGCGCTTGTTTTTTCTATTTGCCATTCATCTGGTCTAAAAATCATTTAATAAAAAAGATACATGAAAACACTTCCTTTTTTTATTGCCTGAAAAATTAATCTTAATCTATTTTGTCACTAAAATGCAGATTCATTGCATTTATATTTTGCGCTCGCAAAGTTACTCAAAACAATTCTTCACTTATTATTGATAAGTTGTAAAATTTCACTATTTCATGTGAAAGGTTGTAAATAAAACAGCTTGCAGGTAAAGCAAGCTGTTTTAAAGAGTTGTTGAGTTGATAATTTCAAATTTTACTCTCCTGTACAATTAAACATCCATTGCACACCGAATTTATCGGTACAGCTACCATAATAAGCTCCCCAAAACATCATTTGAAGCTCCATGGTGATGGTTCCTCCAGCAGATAGTCCATCAAACAGTCGTTTTGTTTCGGCTTTGGTGTCCGGTTCCAGGTTGATGTAGATATTATTTCCTTGAATAACTTTAAATCCCATCGATTCAGGTGCATCTGTACCCATAAGTACGTGACCACCAACTATGGGTAGTTCAATGTGCATGATTAATTGCTTGTCTTCTTCCGCTAGTTGTGGCATATCCGGTCCTGGAGGAAAGTCACCCATTCGAGCTACTCCACCTCCACTAAATTCGCCACCAAATACCGATTTATAGAAATTGAAAACCTCTTCCGTGTTTCTCGGAAAATTGAGATATGTGCTTGTCCGTGCCATAATTATTTAGTTTTAAATAATTATAATAACAAAGACTCAATAGTATTGTTTAGCGCTACAAATCAAGTTTCACATAAGTTTAACATATCTCAAATATCTTGTTTTAATTTCATCTAACAAAAATAGTATTGAGATATATTTCACAATCAATCCTTTAGTATGTCTACATAAAAAACAAGCTCGCTCCAAAAATACTAATGGCAGCACCAATCACTTGTTGAGGGGTAATTTTTTCCTTAAACATAATGGCTGAAGGTAAAATTATGAATACAGGCACCAATGCCATTAGGGTAGAAGCGATTCCTGTTTTGGTTTGTTGAATGGCAAAAAGCGATAAAGCCACCCCTATGAAAGGCCCAAACATAGATCCCACGGCAAGAAATTTCATGCTACTGGTGTGAGTAAACGAGTTACCCACTTTTTTCCAACGACGCAAAACGGTAATTAAAATTGCAAAACTAAGAATACCAAACAAAGCACGGATTTGTGTAGCCGCAATCGGATCGTAGTGACCCATTCCTTTCTTGCTGAGAATCAACCCAACAGCTTGTCCCGAAGCACCTCCAAATGCCAGTAGAAAGCCTTTAAACGGAATATTGAGTTTCATGCGACGATTGGATATAGCAATGATAATACCCGAGATACTCACCAGAATACCGGCAATGTTCATTCCCGACAGCTTTTCATTCAGAAAAAACCAACCGATAATTGCCGTAAGCATAGGTGCAAAGCTCATTATTAAAGCTGCTGTGCGTGAACCAATTACCATATAGGATTTAAACAAAAACATATCGCCCAGAAAGAAACCGACAAAGCCCGACAGACCAAGCCAAAACCATTGATATGGTGTGGCATCGGTTGGAAAGAAAATGCCCCGCGTAAAATAGGTGGTTATCCCTATGAAAATAATAGCCATCAGCAAACGAATGAAATTTACTGATAATGAACCGATTTTGTGTCCGGCTTTTTCGAATGTGAGGGCGCTTACTGTCCAGCAAATGGAAACTCCTAAGCCGGCTATTTCGCCAATATGAGATTGAAACATTTGGTATTGGGTGATAGTGTGAAGGATAATTCAGTGACGAATTATTCTATGATTTCAAAAATGAATACAAAGATAATGTAACATATTCATACATTATAAATTTTTATACACAAATACTCAGATTGTTGATTAACAGATATTTGTGCAAATACTTTACAGATAGAGTGAAGAAATGCAATAATTTAGCTACCTTTGCAAACTGTTGTAAACTGATATTTTTCTCATGCAACTATCAAATTTACAATAGTTTATAAAACAAAAGAACCGTAAGCCAGTGCCTAAAGAAGATTATTTATTAAAGTATTTAGAGAAACTAAGCAGAGTAATAGCAGCCATGCTGGGACTACGCGACAAAGGGTTTCCTGAGGATGCTTTGCGCTTAGCCGATGAGACCTACAAAGAACTACTGGGCTTTAATGTTGAAGAACTGGCCATTATGCCGGTCGAAAAGTTTGTGGAGCTCGTTCGAAAGCATGGGTATACCTCAAGTCATCTGGAAATTATGGCACAATTGGCTCACGAAACAGCTAATGCACTGAATACACGGACTAACGCAGAAAAAACCAATAGTTTTTACGAAAAAACATTGCAATTATACTATTTACTCAACGAAAAAGATAAAACATTCTCGTTCGAACGGGAAATGATTATTGACGAACTGAAGAAGTTGACTACAAAAAGTGAAAATTGATAAATAAAGTCCAAAGAGTAATTTCTATCGGACAAATATAAATAGAAGCACATCTATCGCAAAGCAAATAACAATAGAACCATGATAAATTATAACCACAAACAACGTCCTGAAAAGGACATGATCTTTGGCATACGTGCCGTAATTGAAGCCATTCAAGCCGGAAAAGAAATAGATAAGATATTGATGCGTCGCGATATGACCAGTGATTTGGCCCGCGAACTATTTGCAGCACTTAATGGGCTGGAAGTTCCGGTTCAAAAAGTGCCTATCGAAAAATTAAATAAGATTACTACCAAAAACCATCAAGGTGTGGTAGCATTTATATCAGCTGTAACCTATCAACGTATCGAGGATATTATCCCAACGATTTACGAAGAAGGACGCATGCCGTTTATTGTGGTTTTAGATGGTGTGACCGATGTGCGCAACTTTGGTGCAATTGCCAGAACATGCGAATGTGCCGGTGTTGATGCCATTGTTATCCCTACAAAAGGGGGTGCAGCCATTAATGCTGATGCTGTAAAAACGTCAGCAGGAGCATTGCTTTCTATCCCTGTTTGTCGTGAAGCAAGTTTGACAAATGTATTGAAATTCCTGGCCTCTTCGGGAATTAAAATTGTGGCTGCCACCGAAAAAGCATCCATGAATTATACCGAAAGTTCGATGACTGAGCCTATCGCTATCGTTATGGGATCGGAAGATGAAGGTGTTGCACCGGAGCATTTACGCATATGTGATGACATGATACGTATTCCTCTGTTAGGCAGTATCGATTCATTGAATGTATCTGTTGCTGCAGGTGTTTTGATTTACGAAGCGGTACGTCAACGTCAAATTAATGCATAATTTCTAATTCATAATGCATAATTATGACCTTACATTGATAGTTATGCAGTTATGTATGTAATCAATGTTCTGATTATGCATTTCCTTCCATTTTGAATTATGAATTATAAATTATGAATTAAACATGACAGTTCTTTACGAAGATAACCATATTATAGCCGTAAACAAAAATTCTTCGGAAATTGTGCAGGGTGATAAAACGGGCGATCAACCGCTTTCGGAGACAATAAAACTCTATCTGAAAGAAAAATATAATAAACCGGGTGATGTATTTCTGGGTGTAGTTCATCGTTTGGACCGACCAGTGAGCGGTGTAGTGCTGTTTGCAAAAACTAGTAAAGCATTGACCCGTCTCAACGAGATGTTTCGCACTCAAGAGATTAAGAAAACCTATTGGGCTATTGTAAAGGAGAAACCCGAACAACCCGAAGGACGCCTGGAGCATTACCTAACACGCAATGAAAAGCAAAACAAATCGATGGCGTATGATAAACCGCGGTCTGATGCTAAAAAAGCTGCGTTAAGTTACAGAATGATAGCTCAATCGGACACCTATTATCTATTGGAAGTTCAATTGGAAACCGGCCGTCATCATCAAATCCGTTGTCAGTTGGCCAAAATGGGTTGTCCTATCAAAGGCGATTTGAAATATGGTTTTCCACGCTCAAATCCTAACGGTGGTATCAGCCTTCATGCCCGTTCGGTGGAGTTTATTCACCCAGTATCCAAAGAGTTTATACAACTTACAGCTCCACTTCCTACCGACGATATACTTTGGCAGGCAATGGAACGAATAGCTAAATAACTATAAGTAGAGAATTGATGACTAACAATTAGTACTCTATATCATCTCTTTTTATTATCTTTGCGCTCTGTTTTGAAAAAAATAGTATCATAATAATAGACGTATATATAAGCAAATCAAATATTTAGATACGTTTATCCTGAGGTTGAGTTATCGAATTAATACTAAATATATTTTTTACTTGAAACCGGTTTTACAATTATGTGCAAGCAATATGTAAATAATTAGTTTCGAATGAATTAAATTAAAAAAAATTGAATAGATGAAAGCTTACGTTTTTCCCGGTCAAGGTGCTCAGTTCGTAGGAATGGGCAAAGATTTGTACGACAACTCACCTTTAGCAAAAGAGTATTTCGAAAAAGCGAACGATATTTTAGGATTTCGTATCACTGATTTGATGTTCGAAGGTACACCAGAAGATTTAAAACAAACACGTGTTACTCAACCTGCTGTTTTTCTTCACTCTGTAATTTCTGCCCTTGTACTAGGCGATGATTTTAAACCCGAAATGGTTGCAGGTCACTCATTAGGTGAATTTTCTGCTTTGGTAACTTCAAAAGCCCTATCATTCGAAGACGGATTGAAATTGGTATATGCACGTGCTATGGCCATGCAAAAAGCATGTGAAATAGAACCTTCGACAATGGCTGCAGTTCTTGGACTTAGCGACGAAATAGTAGAAGAAACTTGCGATTCTATCAAAGGATTGATAGTAGTTCCGGCTAACTATAACTGTCCCGGACAATTGGTTATCTCAGGTTCTATCGAAGGAATCGACAAAGCATGTGAATTGTTGAAAGAAAAAGGAGCAAAACGTGCATTGAAATTGCCTGTTGGTGGAGCATTCCACTCACCATTGATGCAACCTGCCAGCGAAGAGTTACAAGCTGCTATTAATGCCACTACTTTCAGCACGCCGATTTGTCCTGTTTATCAAAACGTAAATGCTTACCCACAAACTGAGGCTGAAGCAATTAAACAAAACCTGATTGATCAGTTAACTGCTCCGGTACGTTGGACACAAACTGTAAAAAACATGGTGACTGATGGTGCTACCGAATTCTTCGAATTAGGACCTGGTGATGTTTTGAAAGGTCTTGTAAAGAAAATTAGTCCTGAAGTAACAGTAGGATAATTCTCCGGAATTAATTCATAATGCACCATTTACAATGCATAATCTAAGATGCAAGGAAATTAGTTTCTTTGCATCTTCTTTTTGCTAATGTGCATAAAGATAGCTTTCTGATACAGATTTTTTTGTACTTTTGTTATTCCAAAAAATCAGAGAAACAATACTAACTCAAAATAAGCACGATTTATAGTTCAAATATAGAGATATTCTATTCAAAGTAATAAATATCAATTAATTATGAATTATGTGTTGTGAATTATCAATTATTAGATTATGTTTAGAACACACACTTGCGGCGAACTTCGCCAGGCTAATGTAGGGCAACAAACAACCTTGGCTGGTTGGGTGCAACGTACCAGAAGAATGGGCGGAATGACTTTCGTGGATATTCGCGACAGGTACGGAATAACACAATTGGTATTGAATCAGGATGTTAATGCCAACCTATTCGAAGCTGCCAACAAACTTGGTCGTGAATATGTGATTCAGGTGACCGGTGAAGTGGCTGAACGAAGCAACAAAAATCCAAATATGGAAACAGGTGATATTGAAATCCTTGTTTCTGACTTGAAAACATTAAACGAATCGAAAACACCGCCGTTTACTATCGAAGATAATACCGATGGTGGTGATGATATTCGCATGAAATACCGTTATTTGGATTTACGTCGTAACTCTGTGCGCGCTAATCTTGAATTACGTCATGCTATGGCGTTCGAAACACGTCGTTACCTGGACAATATGAACTTTTTGGAAGTAGAAACTCCCGTATTGATTGGTTCTACGCCCGAAGGTGCACGTGATTTTGTGGTACCTTCACGCATGAGTCCGGGTCAGTTTTATGCTTTGCCTCAATCTCCACAACTCTTCAAACAATTGTTGATGGTTTCGGGCTTTGACCGTTATTTCCAGATCGTTAAGTGCTTCCGTGATGAAGATTTACGTGCTGATCGTCAACCAGAGTTTACACAAATCGACTGTGAAATGTCGTTTGTTGATCAGGAAGATGTATTACAAATCTTCGAAGGAATGGTAAAACACTTGTTCAAATTTGTAAAAAACATCGACTTCACCGAAGCTTTCCCTCGTATGACATGGGCCGACGGAATGAAATACTATGGTTCTGATAAACCGGACATTCGTTTCGATATGAAGTTTGTAGAACTGAAAGAAGCTGTTTCGGGTCGCGATTTTGTAGTATTTGATTCGGCTGCTTATGTAGGTGGTATCTGTGCTCCGGGATGTGCAAGCTATACCCGTAAACAATTAGACGAATTGACCGATTTTGTTAAACGCCCACAAATAGGAGCGAAGGGAATGGTCTATATTCGTTGCGAAGCTGATGGCACATTCAAGTCGTCGGTAGATAAATTCTACTCTCAAGAAGACTTAAAAAATATAGCAACCCTTTGTAACGCTAATCCCAGTGACTTAATCCTTATGTTATCAGGTGATATTCGCAAAACCCAAAAAGCATTGTGCGAATTACGTCTTGAAATGGGATCGAGATTGGGTCTTCGTGATAAGAATGTGTTTGCACCACTTTGGATTATTGATTTCCCATTGTTCGAATATGATGAGGAAACAGATCGTTATTACGCTATGCATCATCCATTTACATCTCCATTGCTGGAAGACATGCATTTGCTGGATACCGATAAAGGTTCGGTTCGTTCCAATGCTTATGATATGGTAGTGAATGGAGTAGAATTAGGTGGTGGATCTATACGTATTCATGACTCTGCAATACAACACGAGATGTTCAAACATCTTGGATTTACTCCTGAGAAAGCTGAAGAACAATTTGGATTCCTAATGAGTGCCTTCCAATATGGAGCGCCCCCTCATGGAGGTTTGGCTTTTGGGTTAGATCGTTTTGTATCTTTGTTTGCCGGATTGGATAGTATTCGCGATTGTATCGCATTCCCTAAAAATAATTCGGGTCGCGATGTAATGATTGATGCGCCTTCATTTATTGATCAGACACAATTAGATGAATTAAACTTGAAAATAGATTTGAAACCACAAGCTCCAAAAGGAGTTTAAGAATTTATTCCCGATTTCAACCCGTAGTATAGAAAAGCCGCTAAGCAAAAATGTTTAGCGGCTTTCTTCATCTATAAGCTTCAGTTTTATCCAAAAGTAATGATGAAGTATTCTATGTTAATTCAATCATCTAATAATGGAGCAGGGGAGTTAATCAAAACAAAAGTTAATGCACCCAGATCCACCATATTTGTCAACTATCAATTATCAACTGTCAACTAGAAATCAGATCATCCTTTTTTGAGAAAGCAGGTTTTCAATACCAGACTGGTACCATCTATTTTGCAATCAACTTCTTCGTGGTTGTCAGTAAGGCGAATGCTTTTTACTTTTGTACCACGTTTTAGTACCAGGCTCGAGCCGCGCACTTTCAAATCTTTTATTAATGTTACGCTATCGCTGTCCATCAATTCTGTTCCGTTGCTATCACGGGGAGTAGTGTCAACAATTTCTTCGGTAGAAGCTTCATTACTAAACTCATGGCTACAATCCGGACATACATACATCATTATTGACGAATCGTAGTAAGTGTTTTCCATTCCACACTTAGGACATTTTGGATCTTTGTTCATTTAATTTTTTCTGTTTTATTATGCCGCAAAAGTACTAATAATTAACCGGATAGGCAAATCTGTTAGAAATGTAATTAGGATGCAAAACTACAAACAAAGCCAATTATTGAGAGCGCCTGAGAATTGAATATTTGCGACGAGCCCTTAGTCTTATACAGAATAGGCCATTCTCGTGCAATTTGAATCAGTGTTGATTTTAGAATCATCTTGATCATTTGCAGTGTGGGTGAGAATTCCGATAATTCTATTTGACATAATATAAATTATAGGAATTTACTTACACAAATTGAATCAATAGAATTTAGGTATTTAAATGACCTTGCGTAATCTGCAACGAATAGATCATTGACGCGAGATAAAACGAAAATGATTGATGAAAAGGAATATTGGAAAAATACAAACTCCACTAAAAATAATTGAGTTACCAATAACAACAAAAATGCCCGATTAAAAAATAACCGGGCATTTGCGTAAAAAAGTTAATCCTATAATCGGATAATATATAGCCGTCAATTAGCTGTACAATTTCGGATTGAAATTTATCTGGAATAATTAGATTGTTATGGCTTAATTACTCTTTCTACAACTTGGCTTGCCAATCCAAACCAGTTAACATAGTCATAACAAACATACTCAGATTTTGAGTACTCATACCTAATCTCAAGTCTGAACTACATTTGTTCATCATTTCTGTAGTGCTATGAGGATTTGGCAGACAGTAATAATAAGTTTTGAAATTAGTAAATTTAATCCAATAACAAGCAATAGATTTATCCGCAGTTCTTATTAATTGTCCTAATTCTACACGTTTCTGGTAACTATTCATAACCTTTACACTCTTAAGCTCATAGTTCTTTTTCATATCATAATTACCATCCATCTGACTTTTTAATATATTGGTAATATAATTATATTCTTCCTCAGTAGTTTGATTAGCGTCATAATTAGTACGATATGAAACAGGCTGTGCTTGTGACGAAGCTGCAGAAGTCTGATGTGAATTGACAGGTGCGTTATACGAATTAACTGGCGCTTGTGACTGAACTACAGAATTTTGAGCTACAACTACAGGAACTGGAGATGCAACAACCGGAGTTGATGCTGTAACAGCAGTAGCCGGAGATGTAACAACTGGAGTCTGAGACTTAACTGTTGAACTTTGAGACGTCTTAGCAGGTGCCTGATAAGATTTAACAGGCGCTTTATACGATTTAGCTTTCGTCTGAGAAAAACTATAAGTACTTACAAATAAAACAATTAGTAATAGTAAAATCTTTTTCATGTGCATAAATTGTTTACTGATGATGATGCTCACCAATCCTTTACAAACATAATACTTTTTTCTCAATTATTCACATTAGATTTTGTAAAATGTGTACGTTAATCAAAGCTTTAACCAATGTAAATTTCTCCAATTTATCGCACTTTCTGCTCAATAATTAAGTAAAAAATAGATGGATTTATTACCGTAACTCCAGCTGCGCAGATAAACTACAAGTCATACTTGTAGATGAAACATGAAGTTTTGCTTTCGCATTATCACAATGTTTTCGAATGGTTGAAACGACTACGTCAAACATCTCAGCTATTTCCGGTTTATTATATCCCTTATCCACATAATATAAAACTTTAATTTCTGTTGGAGTTAAGTGCGTCATAGTCCCCTCCCAACAGCTTTTGAATAATTTAAAATTACTTTTATTGTGTATCGAAAAAATCTGAAACCGTTCATCTATATCTCCTTTTTCTACAAGGCACGGTTCAGTTTCAAACAGAAGTAGCACCGGTTGACCGTTTTCATCGCTCAAGTTGATGATTTTGATTCGTTCCTGGCCAGGATGGCACAGGGTAACAAGCAACTGACTAACGAAAAGAATCAGTCGCGCAGTGGATTAGAAGATGTATTGGGCTCTACTGCTCTTCAGGTTCAGGACTTAAGTAACGGCGACGAGAATTTTATCCTCAGTGCCGGCTTTGACGTAAAACGTAAACCGACTCCGGTAGGCTTGCTGGAGCGTCCGGCAAATGTGGTAGCTAATCCTGGTCCAAGACGTGGAAGTTTGGAAATATCGTGGGACGTGGTACCGAATGCTCGTTTGTATGAACTTGAAATTATTGAATACCCTGTGACTGATAAAAGCGTGCGACAACGTACTTCGAATACCAAACATAAAATAATAATCGATGGCCTGATACGTGGACAGGCATATTCCATAGAGGTAGCCGGTGCCGGTTCAGATCCCGGACGCGTGTGGAGCGACGCTATTATCAGCTATGTAATGTAACCCTCCTCACCTACTTATTATCAACACCAAACCGTAGAAACCAACCCGTTTCTACGGTTTTTGTTTATACACATCCAATAAAATTTCAATTTGATTAAAAGTTTTTTAATAAACGCTTGGAGGAGTTAATGTAAATAGTTATTTTTGGGGTGTGAAAAGAAAATGTCTTTAAAAAAACATTCTATTTAATCGGACAGGTCGCGACCTGACCCTACATTGGGATTTGTGCGGATAATGAATTAATGATGTATTATCGGAGGTTCAATATAAAACGATAGATTTCTGTAATGTAAAAACAATGTGAAATATGATATTTTTAACGAACATGTCCAGAAATACAGAGAAAGGCTGGCAAAAAGACTAAAAAAAACGCTATTTTCGACAGACAAACTATCATTGGACATTAAAAATAATTTAAAAATCATATACGGTGACTATAAATCTTGAAAACTGGGGATTTGAATTAATTCCTACAGTATTTATTTTGTATCCTTTTTCCATTGTTTCTTTATTTTGCGGGTTGGCTTTTCATAACAGGAATAATTGGACTTTATAGAATGATTATTAGTAAAAATTGGAATCATACTATTGGAGAGGTTATTTCATCTGAAATAAAATTTAAAGAATTCAGTTCGAACAATAGCACTAGTTTTAAATTTGTGAATGAAAAGTTATATAAATATCAAGTAGATGGAACTCAATATCAATCAGGTCAAAATTTAGCATCCGATTCTTTGTATTCAAAAGAATTTAAAACAATGGACAGTTTCCCTTTAAAGTATGGAGACTATCGAATAAACATAAATTTTATTGAGTTAGAAAAAGAGATAAAAAAGACAATTGGACAAAAAATAACAGTTTATTACAATCCTTATAAACCAGAAATATCTTGTTTATCAATAGGGATAAACTATGAAATATTTTTACCTATTTTCATGGGCCTGTTCTTTGGGACAAGCTTAATATATGTACTTTGGGATTTCATGATAAGCCCAATAATATATTTCTGACATTATCAAAAACAAAATTCACACGCTGTTGCACAATTACATCGTGTGACAATAAGTCAGCAATGAAAGGATAAACAGAAGTAATTAAAATCCCCTTTAGGGGTTTGGGGTAGATTTATCTAATAATATGCTTATTCAACCACTTCGTGGTTGGTTGTTTTGTTTGCCTATTCATCCATGTATTGCATACATGGCTATTCATATTCAATTCCTTCGGAATTATAAGATAGAAGTATCGAGAAGTTTTATTGTGTGAAACATATTTGCAAAAGCAAGAACAAATAACAGACTGGTAATAATATGAATAAACAAATCCGAAGGATTTGAATGTGAATAGCCATACATGAAATGTATGGAAGAGAAAATGAATCACAATCACAACCCCGAATGGGGTTGAATATAAAAACCTAATATTATGAGTACGTATACTCAAATTATTTATCAAATTGTTTTCAGTACTAAAAACCGGAAACATACACTTTCAAAACCCAAGGTTGAAGAACTCTATAAATATGTTTGGGGTATTTTGAAAAATAACAAATGCCATTTATATCGCATTGGTGGAATAACAGATCATATACACATTATTACATCGTTACATCCTTCTGTTTCGTTGGCCTCGTTGGTAAAGGATATAAAAATTGCCAGTTCGGAATTTATTAAATCCCAACAGCTATTTCCTGAATTTGATGGTTGGCAGACAGGCTATGGAGGTTTTACATATTCATTTAAAGAAAAAGAGCATTTAATTGAATATGTAAAGAATCAGGAAGAACACCATCGCCACAAGACATACAAAGAAGAATTGATTGAATTATTGAATGAACATGGGATTGAATATGATGAGAAATATTTGATGTAACTATTCAACCACTCCGTGGTTGGTTGTTTTGTTTGTCTATTCATCCATGTATTGCATACATGGCTATTCATATTCAATTCCGTTCGACTGAGCTCACGCCGAAGCCTTCGGAATTATAATGATAGAGACTTATTCTCCTAATGCCCAGGGTTTAAACCCCAATTCTCTTATTGCCCAAGGTTGAAACCTTGAGCATCAATATCGGTCGTTCCTACGGAACTTATCAGGTGCATAAAACCAGTGCCGTAGGCACGACCGATATTGATGCAATGGAATTTATTCCATTGATAAAGGAGGAAATGATATTGATGGAATGGTATATTCCATTAATATAGGAGAAGATGATATGATGTAATGGAATTTATTGAATCATTCGAAATTATATTGATAGAGAATTATTCTCCTATTGCCCAAGGTTGAAACCCCAATTCTTTTATTGCCCAAGGTTGAAACCTTGAGCATCAATATCGGTCGTTCCTTCGGAACTTATTAGGTGCATAAAACCAGTGCCATAGGCACGACCGATATTGATGCAATGGAATTTATTCCATTGATAATAGGAGAAAGTGATATTAATATAATGGGGTTATTCCATTGATATAGGAGAAGATGATATGATGCAATGGAATATATTCAATTAATGTAGGAGAAGATGATATGATGTAATGGAGTTTATTCAATCATTTGGAATTATAATGATAGGGAATTATTCTCCTAATGCCCAGGGTTTAAACCCCAATTCTCTTATTGCTCAAGGTTGAAATCTTGAGCATCAATATCGGTCGTTCCTACGGAACTTATTAGGTGCATAAAACCAGTGCCATAGGCACGACCGATATTGATGCAATGGAATTTATTCCATTGATAAAGGAGGAAATGATATTAATGCAATGGAATTTATTCCATTGATAAAGGAGAAGATGATATGATGGAATGGAATTTATTCCATTGATATAAATAAATGTTGTATTAATTATAAATTCATTTTTTGAATTATGGCAAATACCTATCATCAAATGTATATTCAAACAGTTTTCGCTGTAAAATATCGTGAAGGAGTAATAGCAAGAGAATGGAAACAGGATCTTATGTCTGTAATTGGAAACTTAATTAATGAAACAGGTAGCAAAACTATTGTGGTAAATGGTGTGGAAGATCATGTGCATTGCTTCTTTGGCATTAAACCATCGATGAATGTTTCGGCTGTAATGAAGTGTGCAAAAGCAAAATCATCGAAATGGGTAAATGAGAATGGACTACTCAAACATAGATTTGAATGGCAGGAAGGCTTTGGTGCTTTTACCTATAGCCGTTGGGATGTTGATAAAATATATCATTATATAATGAATCAGGCAAAACATCATCAAAGCGAAATATTTAAACATGAATACATTAGAATGCTAAAAGAATTTGATGTTGACTATGATGAGAAATATCTATTTGATGAATTAATTTAAGCCTATCGAAACATTTATGAATAATATAACATAATTTTGCACCAACATATTAAACAAATCACTAAGTTCGTAGAATGAAACTAACGATTTTGCTTTTTGCTTTTCTTTATGCCACTTTTTTATTGCATTCGCAGGTTAAAAAAGGTGATAATGTTATCTCATTAAACGGTATGTATACTAAAAATACCACTCAGGATGGGGTAATGGGAAACTTTATGACGGCAAATAATCGTCATCTCAACTTAGGAGCTACGTTTACAAGTTATGTCACCAACCATTTGTTGTTAGGCTTTGGGTTGGACTACATTTCGCAAAAAGACATCAGAACGTCCGAACTGACTTTGAATGATGGACATGATGTGAATAGTCAGATCGTTAGATACGAGATACTAAACCTGAAATATACTGCTCCACTCCCATTCCTGTTAGTAGGATATAATATGAATGTTACTAATAAATTGAATTTCAATGCAAATCTGAAAATAAACTATGGTCAAATGTCAACTAACACCACTGACCAGACTATTTATCAGCAGTTTCCCATTTTTAATTCTCAGACGGCACTAGTATCAAATATACTATTGCCTAATATAACGACTGTATCCAAAGACAAAAATGATTTCGTAGCTGCGTCCATTATTCCAGAGATGACCTATTTCTTTACCAATCAAATTGGTTTATCAGTGGCTTTAGGTGGAATTCAGTATTCAATAACCGACTGGAAAACAAGCAAGTCTGATTTTTGGATAAATCTGAGTCCAAATACCTGGTTGGTTGGTTTAAAGTATAAGCTATAATTAGTTTACAAGGTAACAGTCAGGAGTTACAAGTAAACCATCTGAATATTTGTAAAAAATATATCGTTCAATACCTCAAATTACTTACTATAAAGCGCTTTGAATTAATGAAATCATTATTTAAACTGAAAATCCCCTTTGTCCTCCTCTTCACTTTTATAGTAACTACCACCACACAAGCTCAATCCCGTAACATTCATTTTTTTGGAAGTTATAACCGCAGTTTTGGAAATATAATTGCCTCAGTAGGCTCATCAATTGGAGATCCGGTATCAATTGAAGCAAATAAACTAAGAAAGGGGAGTGTAAATCAATTCGAATTGGGTGGGTTTATCAATTCCTGGGGATTGGGTATAATCCATAACACTTATACTGTCGATGCAACAACTAATTTTGGAAATTATTATACAGGAGATATTCTTTTGGAGAATGCAAGCATAAATGAAAAACTAAGACTAAAATTTACAGGACTTGAAATACTTTATAGAAAACCTATTTTTAATTCACGACTTGATGTACTATGTAAATGTGCAGTAGGAATGCAAACCTATGCTATCGATAAAGGTATGCAATATCCTAATAGTAAATACCCTGATCTTTACATTTATCAAAAACGCGTTGGAAGTATTGTAGCGTCACTAATTGGTGCTGGATTGGACTACCACATTAACAGGACAATAAGTATAGGTATTGAAACATCGATTTTACCCTGCACATACAAAAAATTAAAAGATAATGGCAATGAATATTCTGCTGACGAAAATGTAAGTAGAATAAGCACTGGGGTAAAGCTAACATTGACGCTGTAAAAGTATATTTATCAAAATCTTATGCTCTAATTACAAAACTTTATGAAAGATATTGAAATGATTCAAAAATTATCCATTTTGCATTGTCTGTATCAGATGATTGCCTCTGCTGATGGAAGTATTGATGAACAAAGAGATCAGGCGGCAATTGATATGGCTCTGTATGAATTAGAATTACCCTTTAATTGCTGGGATAGAGCGTTGGGGCTTAATCCTCACGATTGCTTTATACATTTATCTTCATTGAGCGTTGTCGATAAACAATTATTTAGAAATTTATTGCTTAAAATTGCAGACATGGGTGGCAATACTTTCTTTAGAGTGAGTTGTGCAAACCATCTTCTTCAATTAGCAAATAGCTAACAAAAAAACTAAAGATTGGAATTTTTAGCGTTAATGCATCTCAATAACAATGAGAGCTAAAATATTAAGATAAAAAAAGCAACAATTATGTGAGTTTAAGTCAGAATTGACATAATCCATTCTCAATTCAAAATTAAAATATTATCTTTATCTCATAAAATAAATAATTACAAAACTAAAAAAACAGGAATATGAGTGACGACAATTCTAGAATTCTATTACTCGAAGAAAATGAGAATTTGGGTGTAATGATTAGCGATTTTTTACTTCGCAAAAATTTCCGGATAGACTTTATATCGAATGCAAAAGCCGGTTATGATGCATTTATCGAGCACAAGCATAAAATGTGTATTATCGATATAGCCTTGTTTGGAGATGACGCCTTTAAAGTGATTGACGAAATACATCAATTAAGTCCGGAAACCTATGTAATTGTGCTACTTCCCAAGTTGGTTAAAGTTGAAAGATTGGATATCCAAAATGAAATTCATCTTAGTAAACCGTTTAGCATTGAAGATCTGGTAAGAATTATAAAATTCAGAAATAGATTGAAAGCCAACGGAATAAGTAGCATAAAAACAAATAAGGAGGCTGCTGAACCAATTGAAGTGAAAACGTTTAAAATTGGAAAATACATTTTTGAAGTTCATCGAAAACGATTGATACTTAATGATCAATCAACTTACCTTACAAAAAAAGAAGCCGGACTACTTGCAATTATTGTTGAAAATGCCAATAGCTTAGTAGAACGTGAAACTATTCTTGAAAAAATATGGGTAAATGATAATGATTCTCACCGCAAAGCAAGAAGCATGGACGTGTATATTTGCAAATTAAGAAAATTATTAATTGAAGATCCCAACCTTTATTTAGTAAACCATCATGGCATTGGATATCAAATGATTGGCGATATTTGTGAAATCGAAAAAAACGTTTAAAAACATTACAACTAAAAATTTAAACAAAATGTGTTAAGCATTCAGTTTAAATTCATTGAACGATAAAAGAAAGTATGAAAAGTAATAAATTGATGATTCTCACTATTTCCTTGCTTCTCATCCTATCTTACTCATGTAATAAGGAAGATGACGCTTCAGTGTATATTGCTAAATGGAAAACACAAAATGAAACTTATTTCACCAACATGAAAGATAGCGCTGGTTATGTCTTATATGAAATTCCATCAGCACCTGCCGGATATAGTTACTATTATAAAATTACCACAGCAGGTAATCAAAGTAGTGGTAGCCCTTTATCTACTGACTCAGTTTATGTAAATTACCGAGGCCGAACGGTTGATGGAGTAGTGTTTGATCAGACATATGCCGGCAAAACTCCGGTTGGCGATATAAATGCGACACCGCGCAAGTTTAAATTGAATCAACTCATTACTGGTTGGACTTACAATTTAATGCAGATGAAAGTTGGTGAAATAAGAACTATCGTACTTCCACAACAACTAGGCTATGGAGCTAGATCATCAATGCCATATTCTACTCTTATATTTGATATTCAACTTATATCGTACAAAACAGCAGCAAACTAAATTTTTGGTGCAAATATGATTGACAACTTTAAGGGCAGCTATTGATATATAAATAATTGTTTTATTAACCTTTAAATATAATTGTATGAATGTAAAACCTGTTTATTTGCTTGCAGTAGTATTAATGCTTGGTTGTAGTACCACCAAAAAAGTTGTAGTTGTACAACCGGAGACAAAAACTGTTTTGTCGGAAACTGCTCTGCAGGGTCAGACATTGTACGAGAACAATTGTAAAAGATGCCATCGATTATATAACGCTTCGGAATTTACTGCAGCACGTTGGCCTTCAATTTTAGACAGTATGCAGAAAAAAGCTAAAATAACCGATCAACAAAAGGAATTAATTTCTGAATACTTAGCTATTAATTCCAAAAAGTAACAAATTAATTATAAGTAACTTGACACTAAAAAGCTGACTAATCAAAACGATTAGTCAGCTTTTTTTGTGTCTGTACGTAAACCAGGTAATAAGCTTATTTTACTATTCCATCAAATCGGTAAATGCAAATAATTTGCCATCAAATAATCCTACATCGCCTAATTTCAATTCAGGGATGACCAACAGCGACATAAAAGCCACTGTCATAAATGGTGCTCTGAGCGTTGAACCCAGTTCTTTGGCCATTGCATCTACTTCTTCATATTTTTCAGCAATTAAAGCTCCTTCAAGCTCCGACATTAGTCCACCAACTGGTAGTGATAATAAACAGGTTTTATCTCCAACGCTGGCCAAAATACCGCCTTTACTGTCAATAATCTTATTGATAGCCATTGTAATCTCTGCATCCGATGTGCCCACAGCAACAATATTATGACTGTCGTGCGATACTGTTGAAGCTAAAGCGCCCCGCTTCAGCCCAATATTTTTGATAAAAGCAACTGATGGAGTTGAGGGCTGATACCGATTGTAAACTACTAGTTTTAGAATATCATTCTCAATATCTGAAACCACATTGTCATTCTCCATTTTTGGCTGATAAAGCATTGACTGAGTGAACAATTGCCCATCATCCACCATTATCACTTTCAGATATTCGCCTGTAGACCGAACAACCAATTGATCTTCAGTAATTTTACGGGCATTAAAATGATTAATTAATTCGGTAGGTTCAAAGCGAGGATAGCACGGCAAACCATTTTCAGCCACTTTTTCACCACGAATATAAGTTGCTTTTATCGCAAAATTAGAAAGGTTGTCTACAACAACAAAATCGGCATAATCATTAACCTGTAGCAATCCGATATCCAATTTATAATGAGCAATAGGATTCAATGAGCAAACACGCAGAATATCGATTGGATCATATCCTTTAGCTAGTGCTCGACGTACCAAAGCATCGATATGGCCATTTTTAATCAAATCATCCGGATGCTTATCATCGGAACAAAACATAATATTCCCTTCAAAATCGGTCATTAATGGCAATAAATCGTCAAAGTTCTTAGCGGCACTTCCCTCACGAATCAACACCTTCATTCCTAATGCCATTTTTTCCTTCGCCTCGGCCAATGTCATGCACTCATGATCAGTTGTTATTCCACCGGCTGCATATGCCTTTAAATCATCTCCCATGAGCCCCGGAGCGTGTCCATCTATAGGCTTACCTATAACCTGAGCTGCATGCAATTTTGAGTACACTTCTTTATTTTTATGAATTACTCCCGGATAATTCATCATCTCAGCCAAAAAATAAATATCATCTCGCTTCAGTAGTTTCTCAACTGCAGGTGCATCTAAAATGGCTCCGGCAGTTTCGAAAGCAGTAGAAGGAACGCACGAAGGCGCACCAAAATAAAACTTCATAGGTGAATGCTTGGCATTATTAATCATATAATCAATACCATCCACACCTGAAACATTGGCTATCTCATGAGGATCACATACACAAGCCACGGTGCCATGGGTAACGCTGTAGCGCGCAAACTCCGATGGCAACATCATCGAACTCTCTATATGAATGTGGGCATCTATTAAACCAGGAACAATAAATTGATTTTCAACATCATTTGTTGGTATAATGCTGATAATTTTATCACCTTCAATTTGAATAATGCCTTTTATTATCGTTTTATTAATTACATCTACAATTTGTCCTGAAACAGTTTTCATAGTTTATTCTATTTTATTTACGTCTATCAATTTTATATCTAAGAACAAAAGTACTGAAATTGTTCGAGTGATTTCCGAAATTATCGCATAAAAATACAAATTAAAATCAAAAACGATAAAGATCAAATCTTTAAGAAAGGTACCACTCAATGTCTTTGTCAATGCTATTATAACAACAATTACTCAAAACTTAAATAGGGTTTTAATCTATTCAAATCTTCGGATGAGAATTCTTGCAAAACTTTTAAATCGTTTATTTCCTTAAGTTTACCTTTATTTCGTCTCAATTCAAATAAAGCTTTGGCCTGATAAAAATTTATATAAAGATGAGCATTTAATCGTTCTACACTTGCTATATTTACCTTTATGCGCTGAATTAAGGCCGTATTCACCGTACAAAACGGACGAATTCGATCGAAATTCTCAGGTCGCATGCCATATATCTCGTGCAACTGATCTACCGACGCAAATCCGCCGGTTTCTTTTCTGAATCTAACGATTCCTTTCGCATAACCCCGTCCAATACCTTTTACCTGCATCAATAAAGTGGTGTCGGCTGAGTTTAAATCTACAATTATATCTTGCTTAAATACCTTTTTGGGAGCTACTATCGTATCAACTTTTAGTTTAGGTATTTCTTTTATAGCAATATAGGGTTCCAACTCCTTAAATTTATCTGGAGTAATACCATATACCTTACTTAAATCGGTAGCGGTTCTGAACTTACCACCTTTATGTCTGTATTTTAATATATTAGATGCCATATATGGCTTTAGTCCCAAACGAGTAAAACCGGCCGAATCAACAGTATTTGGATCGAAAGTAAAAAGTGAATACGTTAGATCGTGTTTTGTCGGAGCATAATTTTTAGATTGCTGATACTTCTTGTATCTTTCCTCGTACTTCTGTTGCCACATTGCCTGACGAATACTATCACGCGATACAAGTGTCTTTTTGAATGCCTTTACTTCTTTTAAAAAAGCATTTTTTGGCATCTCAGCTCGTGGAAAAAAGAGCGGCAAAGCATAGTTAGCCATCAAAACGATTAAAATGAGGGATGTCAAAACGATAATCCCTATTCTTTGCCCTTTCGAAAAATAGAAGAAATTTTTCCACATAGTAAATTTTGATTTAATTTGTGAAGTTAACATGCGATAGACAAAAATAAAAATATATTTTTGGATTAACAAGCAAAATTTAAAGATTTTCATAAAAATAGAGTGTACAACGCCAAAGTCTTTATATTTCTAATTAAAACAACTAACTTTGCAGTAAAATAATATCTCTATGGAACTAATTTTAAAGTACTTTCCAAATCTAAGTAAAACACAAATAGCTCAATTTGAAGCTCTTTATGCTCTTTATATAGAATGGAACGAAAAAATAAATGTTATCTCGCGCAAAGACATCGAAAATCTTTACGAACATCATGTTTTGCACTCCTTGGCTATTGCCGAAATAATTAAATTTCAGCCGGAAACGTCTATTTTGGATGTTGGTACCGGAGGTGGATTCCCGGGTATACCACTTGCTATTCTTTTTCCAGAATCTACCTTTGTTTTAATTGATTCCATCGGCAAAAAGATTAAAGTGGGAACTGAAGTTTCAGCAGCTATCGGGTTAAAAAACATCACGTTAAAGCATCTTCGGGTACAGGATGAGAAAGCAAAGTACGACTTTGTTGTAAGTCGTGCCGTAATGCCGCTGGGCGATTTGGTAAAGTTGGTGCAAAAGAATGTCAGCAAGAAACATAAAAATGCACTTCCAAACGGACTTATCTGCCTGAAAGGTGGTGAGTTACATCACGAAATACTTCCGTACAAGAACATTGCAGAGCTCTATGAAGTGAGCGATTACTTTAAAGAAGAGTTTTTTAAAACAAAAAAAGCGGTTTACGTACCGCTATAATCAGTATTATCCTAGTTGTACTATTTTTACTTCATGTTTTTAATTGTTATTCGCCAGCGGCATTATTTCAATTTTCAATAACATTGAAGAACTAAATAACAATGAATAACTTTTTCAAATATGACAATTAAAACATTTACATTCAATCCATTTCAGGAAAATACATACCTGGTTTTTGACGAAACTAACGAAGCTGTAGTCATAGATGCAGGTTGCTTGCAAGCCGGTGAAAAGCAAATTCTAACCCGCTTTATTGAAGACAACAAACTAACACTCAAACGAGTATTAAATACACACTTACACCTCGACCATCAATTTGGCAATAAATTCTTATTCGACACCTATGGAATTGCTCCGGAAGCCTGTATAGAAGATGAATTTTTGTTGGAGAATGTTGTAGCGCAAGCACGTTCATACGGTTTCCCTGTTACTGAAGAAGCACAACCATTAGGTGCTTATATAATTGAAAATCAAGAAATAACATTTGGTAATTCAAGTTTAAAAGCCATTCATGCACCGGGTCATTCACCGGGAAGTATGGTCTTGTATTCTGAAAAGGATGGAGTAATGTTTGCCGGAGATGTTCTTTTTCAAGGCTCAATTGGCAGAACAGACTTACCGAAGGGCGATTATGCAAGCTTAATCCTGGCTATCACAAAAAAATTACTGGTACTCCCCGACTCCACTGTGGTTTATTGTGGTCATGGACCCAGCACTACCATTGGTTACGAGAAAAAGAACAACCCGTACTTGTAAATTATTGATAGAAATTATTCTCAATAATAAATTGATATACAAAAGGATGTAACCATTGGCTTACATCCTTTTTTTGTGCGATGAAATTGCGGATTTGTGTTGATGAAATATCATAAACAGGACTATTCAAGAGTCTCATTTCGGGATATTTATCAGCTACAAGATCAAAGTCATAACCTGTTCTTGGATAAACCAATATTGGATAGTGTTTTAGCAGTTGAGTGTACTCTTTCCATTGATCAAAAACCAATGCATTATCGCTTCCAATAACCAAACTAAATTGACAATCAGCAAATTGAATTGATAAATACTCAAGGGTATCAATACTATAGGATGGAATTGGCATACAAAACTCCACATCCGATGCTTTGAAATTGGGGTGTTTCACAATAGCCAGAATCAACATATCCAGGCGAATATATTCATCCAGTAAGTTCGATTTTTTTTTTAGAGGATTACATGGAGAAACCACAAACCAAACTTCATCAACAAGCTTGTTATCAATCAGATATTCGGCCAGTTTGGTATGTCCGAGATGAATGGGGTTAAATGAACCGGAGTAAATTCCTATTCGTTTTTTTTTCTCACTATCAGTATTTTGACCTGATTTCATCGGATGATATAAAATTATTTACTCAAAAACTCACGAATAATTCTTTCTGCTTCTTCTTTGGCCACTTCTAGATCATCATTTACCACTACTTTATCAAACTTTGAGGCAAAAGTCATTTCAAGATCCGCCTTTCCAATTCGCTTCGCTATCATTTGATCGGAATCAGTCCCACGGTTTTTTAAGCGTTCGTGCAGTATTTCAATACTTGGAGGCGCAACAAAAAGCGACAAAGCCCGGTCTCCAAATTCTTTTTTTATATTTAGACCACCTACTACATCTACATCGAAAACAATGTTGTTTCCTTTGCTTGTAATGCGATCAACCTCGCTGCGAAGTGTTCCGTAAAAGCAACCTGTATAAACTTCTTCGCACTCAAGAAATTCTCCTTTTTCTATCTTATTTTTGAATTCGTCGACTGTAAGGTAGTAATAATCAACTCCATTCTGCTCTGCTCCACGTGGAGCACGACTGGTAGCCGAAATAGAAAACTCCATATTAAATCCACAGCCTAATAAGTGCTGCACTAAGGTGCTTTTACCTGCCCCCGACGGAGCTGAAAATATAATTAATTTGCCGGACATATTGATATTCGGTAGTTTGTAGTTGATAGTTTGCAGATAATAATTGATAGGTTAGAAAATTTAGTCATTTGTACTGACTTAAAATAACTAACTATTTACTTACAATACATTTAACACTTGTTCCTTTATTTGTTCCAAATCATCTTTCATCAAAACAACGATTTTCTGCATTTCGCTGTTATTCGATTTAGAGCCAAGTGTATTTACTTCACGACCAATCTCTTGCGCAATAAAACCTAGTTTCTTACCTGGCGATTTTTCGTGTTGCATTGTTTCGATAAAGTACTCAAGATGATTGCGTAAACGCACTTTTTCCTCGTTTACATCGAGCTTTTCAATATAAAAAATCAATTCTTGCTCCAATCGGTTTTTGTCATAGTCGATTTTATCGGACAAAGCCTGTAGATTTTCCTCTAAACGAGCTTTTATCTTCTCAACACGCTCGGCTTCAAAAGGTGCCACTTCATCGAGTAATTGGCTGATATGAGCAATTTTATTCACAAACACTGCTTCCAAAGATCTACCTTCCTGCACTCTGAAAGCGTTGAACTGTTCGATAGCTACAGCAATTGTTTTACGAATCTCCAACCACTCGTTTTCATCCAATTCAACCGTCTCCGTTTTCATCGTATCCGGTAAACGCAATAGTACTTCGAACCAATTGGAAGGTACATCAATACCAATCTTATCGGATAACGTTTTAATTTGTTGATAATAAGCTTCAACAACCGATTGATTAATCTGCGAAACCGACTCTTTTCCCGAATTGTCAACATAAAGTGAGAAGTCAACCTTTCCACGTTCCAGCTTCTGAGAAAGTTCGTTGCGAATTTCAATATCCTTTTCGCGATACAACCCCGAAATACGAGTTGAAACATCTAATTGTTTGCTATTTAAAGACTTAATTTCAACTACTATCTTTTTGTTTCCGTATTCGCAAGTGGCTTTACCAAAGCCGGTCATCGATTGTATCATTTTTATTGATTTAGTATATAAATTTCTACTTGATTGCAAAAATACTATTTTTATTTTAAAGTAGCGATTTTATCCTGAACACTATATATTTTATTGTAAAATGCTCATTTTAATTCCAAAATATCATAAATAACTAACTAGATATTTCAATTTTACAAAATTGTTTTTATCTTTGTCTATCTTAAAAATCAAAAACATAATGCACATTTTTTATCCGATAAAATTCTGGCGTTGGCAAAACTTTTATTTTAAACAATAAGGTTTTTGTTGCCATAATAATATGAGTAATACCATAACAGCCTGTTGTTTAACGAAACGACAGGCTGTATTATTTTAGAAATATATAAAAATAAATATTTACCGATAATTTTATTACATCATGGAAAAAACAAAAAAGTTTCTGTTAGCTGAAAAAGAGTTACCCACCAAATGGTACAATATTGTGGCCGATATGGAAACTAAACCAATGCCGATGTTGCATCCGGGCACAAAACAAGCATTGAAAGAAGAAGATTTATATCCTTTATTTGCAAAAGAACTGGCTCATCAAGAACTTAATCAAACCGATCCCTGGATTGATATTCCCGAAGAAGTTCGTGAAAAACTAAAAATATATCGCCCTACTCCACTTGTTCGTGCCTACAATCTTGAAAAAGCATTGGACACCCCGGCTCATATTTACTTTAAAAATGAGAGTGTTAGCCCGGTTGGTTCACATAAACTGAATTCAGCATTGGCTCAAGCTTATTATTGCAAGAAAGAAGGAACAACCAATATCACCACCGAAACCGGTGCCGGCCAGTGGGGAACAGCATTATCATTCGCAGCCAAAGCATTCGGACTTGAACTGGCAGTTTATATGGTGAAAATCAGCTACGAGCAAAAACCATATCGCCGTTCATTAATGCAAACCTGGGGTGCGCAAGTAATCCCATCTCCAAGTATGTCTACTAAAGCGGGACGTGATATCCTGACAAAACATCCTAATTATCAGGGCAGTTTGGGTACAGCCATTTCGGAAGCTATCGAACTGGCTATGCAAACGCCAAATTGTAAATACACATTGGGTAGTGTGCTGAACCATGTATCATTACATCAAACCATTATCGGTCTGGAAGCCGAAAAACAGATGGAAATGACCGGCGAATACCCTGATGTGGTAATTGGTTGTTTTGGAGGAGGATCAAACTTCTCGGGTATTTCCTTTCCATTTATGCGTCATAATATCAAAGAAGGCAAACAAACACGCTTTATTGCAGCAGAACCGTCGTCTTGTCCAAAATTGACCCGTGGTAAATTTGAATATGATTTTGGCGATGAAGCCGGTTATACACCACTATTGCCAATGTTCACACTTGGTCACAATTTTGCTCCCGCACACATTCATGCAGGTGGGCTTCGTTACCATGGTGCCGGAACCATTGTTAGTCAATTGATGAAGGATGGGTTAATGGAAGCTGTTGATATTGAACAGTTAGATTCGTTTAACGCGGGCGTATTATTTGCTCAAACCGAGGGAATTATACCGGCACCTGAATCGGCTCACGCTATTGCAGCTACTATCAATGAAGCACTTAAATGCAAAGAAGAGGGAACAACCAAAACTATCCTATTCAACCTTTCCGGGCATGGATTGGTAGATATGGCTGCATACGATCAATATTTAGCCGGTGATTTGGTAAACTATTCATTATCAAATGAAGATATCGAGAAAAATGTAAGTCAACTGGAACATCTGGTTTAGTATTAAAAACATAACCAGTAGATTAACTACAAACCAAAAAAAGGAAGATGATCAGTCTTCCTTTTTTTACACGCAGTATTTTACTAATTTTTCTTTTTCTTATCCGAGATGAGAATTAATCGAAGCGAAGTATCTTTGGTAATATAACTCCATGCCCAATTAAAGAAGACTATCAGCTTGTTACGAACACTAAGTATCAGCATTAAGTGTAAAAACATCCAAATATACCAGGCAATTACGCCACTAAATCTTACAAATGGTAAATCAACAACAGCTTTATGCTTACCAATGGTTGCCATTAGTCCTAAATCACGATATTCATATTCGTTAAGCGATTTTCCTTTTAGCGTGTTTACAATATTATGTCCAAGGTTTTTAGCCTGATTTATAGCCACATTAGCAACTTGAGGATGTCCTGTTTTGTACTTTGGAGTCTCCATATAGGCAATATCGCCAAGCGCATAGATATTCGAATAGTTTTTTAATCTATTGTATCTATCCACTATGTATCTGTTACGAATAATATCTTCGGGTTGAAGTCCGGAAACAATATTCCCGGTCACTCCTGCCGCCCAAATAAGGTTTCGCGTTGGAATTTGTTCTCCAGTACTCAGGGTGGCAATATTTCCATCGTAAGTATTTATTATTGTTTCTGTTCTGATTTGTACACCAAGCTCTTCCAAAAACTTTCGCGAGGCTTTTTTGGCATCATCGCTCATGTTATTAAGCGTATTCTTACTACCTTCCACCAAAATTATGTTTAATTTTGAAAAATCCAGACTAGGATAATCTTTGGGTAAGATATTGTTTTTGAGTTCTGCAAATGCTCCCGAAAGCTCTACACCGGTAGGTCCAGCTCCAACAATAACAATGTTGTTTATAGCTGTCCTTTCCTCTTCCGTTGCAAAAATTTCTTGCTCAAAACTAATTAGAATCTTATTTCTGATCTTAATGGCCTCCTGAGTTGTCTTCATCGAAAGTGCATGCTGACTCATTTGCTCATTTCCGAAATAATTTGTTTTACAACCTGTTGCAATAACCAAATGATCGTAAGTGATTTGACCGGATGAAGTTAGAATCTTTTTTGATGCCGGCAGAATTTTCAAAACATCAGCCATTCTAAAATCTATATTATTATATTTCTGAAAAACTTTTCGAAATGGAAAGGAAATACTGGCAGGCTCTAATCGTGCACTTGCAATTTGATATAGTAATGGTTGAAATTGGTGATGATTTTGTTTATCTACCAATAAAATCTTTAAATCTTTGTTTTGTAATGATTTGGCCAATTGAAGACCTGCAAAACCACCTCCGATAATAACTAATTTATCGCCTTTTTTGAAACTTAAACCATCCATCTTCTTTTCTATTTTAATCCTTTATGTATTACAGACTATTAAACAACCCAAGTAGATAATTGTTGACAATAAAGAAATTTTTCTCTAATTAAAAATTAAATTTTTTATAGCCATCTGTTTATCAACACAATAAAATCATCAAATATAATATAAAATATTATCTGTATCTTTGCATCAAAATAGTAGGTCGGTTTGTCGCTTTTCCCTTGGGAATGGAGGAAAGTCCGGGCAACGCAGAGCACCATATTTCCTAACGGGAAGCTGTTTGTGAGGGCAGAGTAGCGTAACAGAAAATAACCACCATAATTGACCTTTTCCATTTTCCCTCTCCATTGGAGAGGGTGCCCTATGGGCGGGAGAGGTGTATGGAAAGGGTGAAAAGGTGAGGTAAGAGCTCACCGGTTCGGATGGCAACATTCGAAGCCGTACGTCTTATGGGTTGCAAGATCATGTATACCGACGCAGTAGGGTTGCTCGCCCGATGTCGGGGGGTAGATTGCTAAAGGCAAATGGCGACATTTGTTCGAGATAAATGACAGACACTTTGCGCAAGCAGAGTACAAAACCCGGCTTATAGACCTACTATTTTTTTTTCGACTACCAAACAACAACTACCAAATAACTTTTGAGAAGAATACTGCTTTAAACCATTCGGTTTTTTTAGCATATTTTATTGTACCACATTAATTCACATATATTTATGTCTAAACTTATTGCATTCTTTGAGGGAATATATAATTTTATCCGTTTTGACATTTGGCGGATTACTGAGTATGAATTAACTAAATCGCGTCGTTTTTTCTATCGTGTGGTGAAAACAATCGTGCTGGCCATTCGGGGTTTTGTGGTCGACAACTTGAATGTTAGGGCATCAGCTCTCACCTACTCTATTTTATTTGCCATGATTCCTTTGTTTGCGCTGATTATTGCCATTGCAAAGGGATTTGGGGTAGATAAGCTTATCGAAAATTCACTTCAGGGTACTTTTATTGGACAAGCCAATCTTGTTCCCACAGTGATGGGCTTTGTACAGCGCTATCTGGAGTCTACGCAAGGTGGTTTATTTATCGGAATTGGCATTGCCATCCTTTTCGGATCGGTAATGAACTTCTTTATGCAGGTAGAAAAAGCTTTTAACAGTATCTGGCAAGTAAAAAAATCACGCTCACTCATACGTCAGTTCACCACTTATTTTTCTGCTATCTTAATTATCCCGCTTTTAATCGTGTTATCAAGTGGATTTTCAATATATGTCAACGCCATACTTTCACATAGCTATTTTTTCAGTCTGCTAAGCCCTGTACTTCGTTTTGGCGTAAAATTTATACCTTACATTATTAATTGGATTGTATTTACCATAATGTACATGGTTATTCCCAACACACGCGTTCGGTTCTATAATGCAATGCTGGCAGGCATACTTGCCGGCTCAGCCTTCCAATTGTTTCAAATACTGTATATCAATGGTCAGGTCTATTTATCGCGTTTCAACGTTGTATATGGAAGTTTTGCGGCCATTCCATTACTTTTACTCTGGCTGCAGATATCCTGTTTAATCATTTTACTTGGAGCAGAGATTTCGTATGCTTCTCAAAACATTAAAAATTTCGATTATGAAGTTGACACAAAGAATATTAGCTCCAGATATAAAAATTTCCTGACTCTTTTTATCACTCACCTGGTGGTAAAACAATTTGAAGATCAAAAACCACCTTTATCCTCAGATCAGATTGCAACGAACTATAAACTCCCTATCAGGCTAGTCAACCAAATTCTAAATCAATTGACTGAGGTTTCTATTCTGATTGAGGTCTTCCACGACAACTCTAAATCAAAAACCTACCAACCGGCAATCGACATCAATCAAATGACTGTAAATCTTGTATTTGCAAAGCTTGAAAAAAATGGGGCTGAGCTGTTTTTGACTAGTAAAAATGAGTTATTGGATTCGTTTTGGCAAAAAACACTGGAGATAAAAAAACAATCAATTGAACAAACCAATCATATATTGGTAAAAGATATCTGAAATTGATATTGAAAGATGAAAAAAGCCGTTTCCAATGCTGGAAACGGCTTTTTTAGTGAGCCTCTTGTCGGATTCGAACCAACGACCCCGAGATTACAAATCACGTGCTCTGGCCAACTGAGCTAAAGAGGCAAGTGGGTAAGCACCCTACATCGCACCGCTACAACCTTCTACCCTTGCTGCGATCAAGCCCTGGGGGAATTCAAAAGGAGCATGTCGTGCAGGACTTACCCGACGACAAAAGTAGTACTTTTGAGTTAATCTCCAAAACTTTTATACGATATTTTTTTCGGAAAAGCCCTACAGTATTCATTTTCAGAAATCTATTACAAAATATTTTTTTCAAAAAGAATAATTCAATAAATAATCGGCCAGTTTATCCGCTGAATAAGCCGAATAAATATATTTTTTTACTAAAAAACAAAGATTTTATCCATCAGATTTATGGCACAAACTTTGTAAATTGATAATTTATATTCAATTTTTTCCAATCATTCAGCAATTATTAATCGTAAATCACATTCAAATGAAAAAATTATTCTTGATTTTAGCAATCGCTTTGGCGGTTATCTCATGTAGAGATTCGGTTTCGGACCAATTAGACACTAAACAAATTATCAGTTTGAAGGTAAATAGCTCCGATTGGGTTGAAAATACCGATAATGCCGGATTAAACAGATTTTACTCCTATCACTTTCCCGTTAACGAGATAAATTCAACTATTTATAATAATGGTGCAGTTATAGGATATATTGAACTGGATGACAGGCAACAAGCTCTACCCTACGTTCGTCATTTTGAAAATAGTAATGGCATCATGTGGACACGTACCGTTGATTTCGACTATTTAAAAGGAGGAGTAAATGTTTATGTTACCAATTCGGATTTTGTGAGTGACCCACCGGAAACAATGAATTTCAGAATAGTTCTTATGTGGTAATAATTCCATTTACAGTAAATTATGACGCGTTGTTTGAGTAAAATCAAATAACGCGTTTTTCATATTCTGACAATGGAAGAAGCTCTGCTTCGTAGAATGGATAATTTGATGTATTTTTGATTCAAATTTACAGAAAGAAATGAACTCCGAAACTAAAGAATTTATTAGCACTCATCTTAATGCTGAAGTGCATCAACTAGCACTTCAAGCCGGTCGCTTTCCATTGGTTGATATGGCATTGGCCATCCGCCAGATTAATGGAATGCAAAAAATAAAAACCAAAGTTCCACTCTTTTATGCTACCGACGAAATTCTTTATCCCGCCCAACTTTCACTCGAACAATCGTCTTCTCAATCAACAGCAACTTACAAGTCAACACTTTGCGAAGGAAAGTCATTAGCTGATTTAACAGGTGGTTTCGGAATAGATTGCTGTTTTATGTCAACTCATTTTAAGCATGTTAGCTATGTAGAACGTCAATCCGAATTGTGTGAGCTCGCAAGCCATAATTTCAAAGTATTGGGTAGAAATCACATAGAGATTTTTAATCAGGATACTGAAACTTTTTTGCCTGAAATGCAAACTGTTGATTGGATTTTTATTGATCCGGCGCGACGCGGTACCTGCGGGAAAAAGGTCGTTCTGCTTTCAGACTGTGAACCGGATGTGTCAGCACTTTCAGCACTTTTATTGAAAAAAGCGGCTAATGTAATGATAAAATTATCTCCAATGATGGATATATCTGCCGCTCTGCGCGATTTACCTCAGACAACTGAGGTTCATATTGTGGCAGTTGAAAATGAGTGCAAAGAAGTTCTGCTTATTCTCAGAAAGAATAATGAAAAGCCTTTGCAGGTATTTACTATCAATTTTGGAAAAAACGATCATCAACAGTTATTCAGATTTGATGCACACGAGGAATCAAAAGCAACTTCAAAACTAAGTTCAGAAGTAGAAAAATACCTGTACGAACCCAATGCGGCTGTGATGAAAAGTGGTGGCTTCAAATTAATCGGAAATTATTTTGGCTTAAGTAAACTGCATGATAATACCCATTTATATACAGGAGATGAATTATTACTTCAATTTCCTGGGCGGGTTTTCAACATAAATAAAGTATGGAAAAACTCCAAATTATCATTAAAACAACTTTCAATAGAACACCCGAAAGCGAATATATCCACACGAAATTATCCGATTAGTGTAGACGAATTACGCAAAAAACTGAAAATTAAAGATGGTGGCGAGACTTACCTGTTTCCCTGCACACTTGCCAATGAAGAGAAAGTAATTATTGAATGTGAAAAAGTAGAATAGTAATTTACCACTCTACTTTTTTATTCTTCAATTTATGCCAAATTATCAAGAAATTCTACAACAACTTCAATTGAACTCGTTTTCTAACCGCATCAACTTCAATAACACGGACTTTTACATGCTGATGGACAGAAACAACTTCAGCAGGATTACTAATATACCTATCGGCCATATTAGACACATGAATTAAGCCATTTTCCTTGATGCCGACATCAACAAATGCGCCAAAATTGGTTATATTCGTCACGATTCCAGGTAATTCCATCCCTGTGCGTAAATCACCAATCGTTTTTACATTCGGATCAAACTCGAAGACCTGTATTCCACTTCGGGGATCACGTCCGGGTTTTTCCAATTCCTGCAAAATATCATTTAAGGTTGGTAAACCAACTTTTGGAGTGATATATTTTTGCAAATCAATGCTTTTCTTGAGTTCCTTATTTTGAATCAGCTCAGCAACAGTCGATTTTAAATCCTTGGCCATCGCTTCAACTATTCTGTAACTTTCAGGGTGAACTGCCGAATTGTCCAACGGATTTTCACTATCCGGAATACGCAGGAAACCAGCACATTGCTCAAAAGTTTTAGCACCCATTTTAGGCACTTTCATCAGTTGCTTTCTGTTTTTAAATGCACCATTTTCACTTCTGAAGTCAACAATATTTTGCGCTAACTGTGGTCCCAGCCCGGAAATATACGTCAATAAATGCTTGCTGGCAGTATTCAGGTTCACTCCTACTTTATTCACAGCATTCTCAACCGTTTGGTCAAGTGATTTTTTAAGCTGAGTTTGATCCACATCGTGCTGATACTGACCAACTCCAATAGATTTTGGATCTATTTTCACCAGTTCAGCCAATGGATCCATCAACCTGCGACCAATGGAAACCGACCCGCGTACAGTTACATCATATTCCGGAAACTCATCGCGGGCAATTTTTGATGCTGAGTAAATAGACGCACCGTTTTCGCTCACCACAAAAACCTGAACTTCTCTATCAAAACTTGTATTTTGGATAAATTGCTCTGTTTCACGACTAGCAGTCCCATTTCCAATGGCAATAGCCTGAATTTTGTACGCCTCGACCATTTTTTGTACTTTTCGCATGGCTTGCGAAGTTTCGTGTTGAGGTGCGTGAGGATAAATAGTTTCATTGTGCAACAAGTTACCTTGTGCATCCAAACATACTATCTTACAACCGGTTCTGAAGCCCGGATCTATTCCCAAAACACGTTTTTGCCCTAATGGTGGAGCCAATAATAGCTGACGGAGGTTTTCAGCAAAAACCCGAATAGCCTCGGTATCCGCTTTTGCCTTGCTATCGGAAGCAAACTCAGTTTCGATACTTGGTTTTAATAGTCGCTTGTAGGCATCACTCACTGCTTCAGATACTTGATTTGATGAATCTGTATGTCCTTTTACAAAAATCCGATCCAATCGATCTAAACAATTTTCATCTTCAGGTGTGATATTAACACGTAAGAACCCTTCAGTTTCACCTCTTCGCATTGCTAATAAACGATGCGATGAACAACGCGCCAATTTTTCACTCATATCAAAATAATCGCGATACTTCTGAGCTTCTTCCTCTTTTCCTTTTATCAATTTTGAGGAAATAACAGCTTCGCGTGCAAAGATAGTACGAACTGCATTTCTGGCAGCCTCACTTTCATTCACCCATTCGGCAATAATATCCCGCGCACCTTTCAATGCATCATCAGTATCAACCACATCACCTTTTACAAAGCCAAGTGCCATCCTTTCAATGTCATCCGACTGCTGTTTCATCAGCATTTTTGCCAGCGGTTCCAGTCCTTTTTCGCGAGCTATTTCTGCACGCGTACGTCGTTTGGGCTTATAGGGCAAATATATATCCTCTAATTCTGTGATATTCCAACAATTATCTATTCTTGACTTTAATTCATCTGTCAGTTTATCCTGCTCATCAATTGATTTCAACACAGCCAACTTACGTTTCGCCAATTCGCATAGCTTATCATACTGCTCTTTTGTATCGCCAAGCTGCACTTCATCCATGCCATCGGTCATTTCTTTCCGATATCGACTAATAAAAGGGATAGTAGCCCCTTCAATAAATAATTGAATAGCGTTTCTGATTTGTTTTTCGGTTAAGTGTAGAGCTGAAGCAATCAGCGAAATGAATTTCGCCGGTATTGTTGAATTATCTGTAGACATTTTGAAAATAAAATTGTGAAGTTTGTATAAAGGCAGATTTAAAACTACCCGAAATATTCATTGAGAAAGTGGAATAATTAACCGGAATGAATTAATGCAATATTTTGAATATCAATTCTTTCATCAATTCTCCTTCGTCGGTACTTGGATTATCTATCCCTTTATATCGGGCATCTGTTTCCCTGATATAGGTAATGATATTCATTGTTTTCCATGCACCAAAAACTTGAGAAGCTTTTAGATAATCTTTTATAAAATAGGGATTTACTTTCAGTTCGGAAGCTGCTGCTCCCTGACTTTTGTCCGGTAAATAGTGAAATATCATCAAATCACTGAAAAATTTAAAAAGCTGAGCAAGTACCAGCACCATAGGATTTGCCTTCTTGTTTTCAGCGAAATAACGAATTATTCTGTTGGCTTTCAATACATCCCGGTTTATTAAAGCAGCCTGCAGCTCAAAAACATTAAAATCTTTACTAATTCCTATGTTTTTCTCAATCAGTTCGGGCGTAATACTTCTCATATCAGCCGGTTTTGTCAGAATAAGCTTGTCCATCTCATTCACCAGCTTACTTAGGTCAGTTCCTAAATATTCAGCCAACATAGCCACCGCTTTGTCTTCAATAGCTACATTTTTCGTCTTCGCAAATTTAGTAATCCAGGAAGCTATTTCATAATCGCGCAATTTAGTCGATTCAAAGGTAATTCCCACCTTCCCAACCTCTTGAAACCATTTTTTACGCTTATCCGGAGTTCCGTATTTATAGCAAAATACTAGAATAGTGGATTTTAATGGGTTCGAAAGATAATGAACCAAATCATCCCATGCCTTAATCAGTTGCGCTTCCTTAACGATCAATACCTGATGAGTACCCATCATTGGATAACGTTTGGCTGCATTAATTACCGTACTGATTTCCACATCTTTTCCATACAAAATAGTTTGGTCAAACTCCTTTTCGGCATCACCAAGTACATTATTTTGAATAAAATCGGAAATTAAATCGATGTAATATGGCTCTTCACCCATTAAAAAATAAACGGGTAAATACTGCTTTTTACGTAAATCGGTAAATATTTGATCGTACGAGACGGAATCTTGTTTAGCCACTTTAATTATATATCAGAAAATAAAATACAGAGATAATCTATTATTCAAAACGTAAATGCTTAATAGTCTTACTATTATTCAATAATGAGGTCAAGGATTTTACCCCAATCTTTAAATGCTCTTCTACAAAACTAGCTGTCACTTTTTTGTCGCTCTCAGAGGTTTTAATCCCATCTTCGTGCAATGGCATATCCGAAACCAATAATAACGCTCCAATAGGAATGCTATTGGAAAAGCCGGCAATAAAAAGCGTGGCAGTCTCCATATCAATTGCCAATGCACGGCTGGCACGAAGGTATTCTTTAAACTTCTCATCATGCTCCCACACGCGTCTATTGGTCGTATAAACCGTTCCAGTCCAGTAATCTTTTCCAAAATCACGAATGTTTGACGAAACAGCACGTTGTAAACTAAACGCAGGCAAAGCTGGTATTTCAGGCGGAAAATAGTCGTTTGAAGTCCCTTCGCCACGTATGGCAGCACTTGGTAAAATATAGTCGCCCAGTTTGTTCTTATCTCTCAACCCTCCGCATTTTCCGAGAAAAAGCACTGCTTTAGGTTGTATTGCGGATAAAATATCCATAATTATTGCCGCATTCGGACTGCCCATACCAAAATTAATAATGGTTATCCCATTGGCAGATGCATTGGGCATATTGCCATCACGACCCACTACAGGCACGTTAAACCATTCGGCAAAAAGCTCTACATAATTATTGAAGTTAGTTAGTAATATATAGTCAGTAAATTCATTTAAAGGACGTTTAGTATACCGGGGCAACCAATTTTCCACTATTTCTTTTTTTGTTTTCATAACCATCAATAATTATAGTTTGTTTTAGTATCTTCGCAAAACATACGATTTTCACAATGAATTGAAATTAAATTCAATCATTATCCATTATATATTCTAGCACTTCGATTGATAATCAACTAATTATTATTTATTCAACTAATTTGACTTTCAATTTTAAAGTGGAAACAAAAATACTAAAAAATGTTGCAACTTAACCTCCCTCAGTATAGTTTTAGAATAAAAAAACAGAATGAAAAGCTTGTGATTTTCGATTCGCAACGAAAAAGATATGTGGCACTCACCCCTGAAGAATGGGTTCGACAGAATTTTATCCGTTTTTTAATAGAAGAGAAAGGATATCCTGCAGCTTATCTTGCAATCGAAAAACAGTTGAATATGAACGGAATGAAAAAACGTTGTGATGCTATACTATATAATGAACATGCTCAACCATTTCTTATTATTGAACTAAAAGCTCCCAATGTTGCCATTTCACAAGCTACTTTCGACCAGGTAGCAGTGTATAATGCCAAATTAAAGGTCGACTTTTTTATCATTAGCAACGGAATTGAACATTTTTGCTGCAAAGTGAACCCTGAAACTGCACGATATGAGTTTTTTCCTGAAATTCCTGATTTTAACCAGATCGTCATCAAAAACACATAAACCACTATATAACAAATAAATACATATTTACTCATTCATTTAGACCAAAAACATGTTGTAAAACATTGTTTTTGGCCTTGTTTTTTCAATCTAATTTTTAAAGCATAGGAACAGCAACTAATAATCTATATATCAGGAAATTAAATGACATAACACAGAATAACAACAGTTAAAGTATTAGGCAACTTCCAATATTTAACACAAAACATGCGATTTTTATGTTGTAAAACATATAATTTTGCATCGTCAATCAAAGATAATTCGATATGACAAATCTAATACAAAGAATGCCCAGGTAAAAAATCACATGGGAATTCTTTGTTTTTTTATTAAAAGGTATAAGGTATAAATTTAAAAAGTTTGGTTATGAAAAAGATTTTAGTTCTAATTGCGGTTTGTATCGGATATTCGGTATCAACCTTTGCATTTAATCCTAGTGATTACAAGAGCTTTTACAAGTTGAACAACAAAGCAGCATTTACAGGCTTGGTTGGATATATAGATGCTGACCAAGAGCAAGCTGCTTTCTTACAACGTGTATTTAAAGTTACGGAAGAAGAATTGTCAAATGCGGAAAAAAAAGAAGATATTGCTGCTGCTGATAATGTTATCAATTACAATTTACGAAATGCTAAATGTATTTTGACCGAAGAGCAATACAAAAAGTATATAGTTTTTGTAAATGTCTATCTGAACAATGACAATAATTTCGCCATGTTCTCAGAGAACAAATAAGTAAGGTAAAAAGAAAAAGGTATATTTAAAAGTTAAGGTTATGAAAAAGATTTTAGTTGCTGTTTTAGTTTTAGTTGCCAGCACAACTAGTGTATTTGCTGTTGATACAAACAAATACGAAGTGTTTAACAAGATGAATAACGCAAGTACTTTCAATGGCTTGGTACGTTATTTAGAGGCTGATTACGATCAAGCCGAACAATTGGAGTTAGTATTCACAATGACAGAAAAGAAAATGAAATCTGCATTGAAAGGTGATGACGAAGTTGCTGCAGAAAAAGCAATGTATTTCAATTTAGGAAATGTAAAATCAGTATTAAGCGAAGAACAATACAAAAAGTACCTAGTACTTATCAATGTATCTGTTTATAACAATAATAACGATACGTTTATTGCTGGTCTATAATTTGATCTGAATACATTGTATTTAAATATAATTGAGGGTGTTACAAATTTTGTAACACCCTCTTTTTCTATAATCAATCATTTATTTGTCCGATTTACCCTTGCTATCACTCTCTCATCATTCAACTCTCTCAACGCATCGGTTGCAATCCATACTGCCGACTTAGTTCCCTGACGCTTAATTTGTTCGGCCACTTCAATTGCCCTGATACGCAAATACTCATTCCGCTTTCCAATCTGGCGCAATGCCCAGTTCACAGCTTTTCTCACAAAATTACGTTCATCCCACGCTTCTCGTTCAATAATATCAAAAAATCGCTCATAGGATGAATCGCATGCCTTTTTATCATGAAAAGCGAGCTTACACATTAAAGTAAAGGCTGTTCGCTTCACAAATTCGCGCTCATCGGTTGAATATTCTTCAATTTTAGCGCGAACAAATTCCATTTTTGCTATCATATCGCAGCAAGAATCACACATATCCCAGGAATTAAAGTCACCCACCCATTTGTCCACCTGATTTTCAGTCACCATTCTACCATCTTCAATCATTGAGGCCAATATCCTCGCTTCGTGTATTTCCGTATCCCAAAGCTCTAAAGCTAATGCATGATTTGTGCCAATGGTCTTAGCCAGATTTCGCAATAATGGAATCTTTACCCCTAAAGCTTTAGAATCTTCTATACCAAAGTGCGACAATTTAGCAAAATGCTCAGGCGTTGATAGCAATTTCAATTCTTCAATAACAAATTCTATATCCATATACGTCTAATCAATAATAAAATAAGTACACGATTTAATTATTAACACCTTATAAATAAAAACTGCACAAAAGAAATAGAAATATTCTTTTGTGCAGTCCAACTATAAAAATTCTACATATAAAATGTAGATTTAAAAGCTTACAAATACAATTAAACTTCCATTGCTCCGATAATATCATTAATTGATGAATATCCATGGCGGTTTAAATAATCATCAATACCGTCAATTACTTTACCGGTAATCGTAGGATCTATAAAATTGGCTGTGCCGATCTGAATGGCAGAGGCACCGGCAAGGATAAACTCTATAGCGTCGGCAGTATTCATAATACCACCCATTCCTACAACAGGTATTTTTACCGCGTTAGCCACTTGCCACACCATACGCAATGCCACAGGCTTTACAGCAGGACCTGAAAGTCCACCGGTGATTGTAGACAAATAAGGTTTTCTTGTCTCTGCATTTATGGCCATACCCAATAGAGTGTTTATAAGCGAAACAGAGTCGGCTCCTTCTGCCTCAACAGCCAGTGCAATCTCCGAAATGTCGGTTACATTCGGCGAAAGCTTCACCATCATGTCATTTTTATACACTCTTCGCACTTCTCTAACTACATGTGCAGCAGACAAACAGCTTGTTCCAAAGGCCATTCCACCTTCTTTTACATTAGGGCAAGAGATGTTTAATTCAATTCCGGGGATTTTTTCCAGTTCATTTAGCCTCTCAGCTGCCTCCACGTAGTCTTCGATAGTTGAACCTGATAAATTCACAAGTATATTTGTATCGATATCCTTCAGTGCCGGGTAAATATGATTAATAAAGTAGTCTACACCCTTATTCTGCAGTCCTACAGCGTTTAGCATACCCGATGGTGTCTCTGCCATACGTGGATATTGATTGCCCTGACGGTCGCGAAGTGTAGTTCCCTTCACAATTATACCGCCAATTCGCGATATGTTCATAAAGTCCGAATACTCTGTTCCATAACCGAATGTGCCCGATGCAGTCATCACCGGGTTTTTCAATTGTAATTTTCCTATTTTGATGTCTAAATTTGCCATTTCAACTTTGTAATATTAAATACAGGTCCTTCGGTACACACGCAAACATGCCCTTTGATTGTATCGGTTACACAACATAAACAAGTCCCAAAACCACACGCCATAGTATTCTCGAGCGAAACTTCGCAAATAGCCTCTGTTTTGGCTGCGTAAGCGGCTACAGCTTTCATCATAGGAGTTGGTCCACAAGTATAAACATAATCGAAATTTGAGCCTTGTAATAGCGAATGCTGGGTAACAAAACCCTTTTCTCCATGCGTACCATCTTCGGTAGTTGTATATACATTGCCGAACTGTTCAAATTCACAAAGCTGCAATAAATTATCTTTAGAGCGTCCGCCCAGCAAGAAATTACACTCATAACCTCGTTCTTTGAGATATGAGCCCCAAAACAACAGTGGAGCTATACCCACACCACCACCTACTAAAAGGAGCTTCGCATCCTTACTTTCGGGCAATGTAAAGCTATTTCCCAATGGGAAAAGCAGATTTACCACTTCACCAACCTTAAGTTCACACATCTTACGGGTTCCATCTCCCACTATTTGCACTAAAAGCCAAAGCTCGTTAGCCTCATAATCAACATAATTAATGGAAATAGGACGACGTAAAAACGTGGAAGGAGAATTGTCGACCCGCACTTCGGCAAATTGTCCCGGTAACATTTCGGGAAGCTTGTCAGGCGACGTAAGTACTAAAAGAGAGTATTGATTGTTCAGCGCTTCATTTTTCTTTACAATCAAATCGAGCATGAATTTCTTCATTTAATCTATATTGTTATATATCAATTACATACAATAATATGATTTTGTAATTAATAACAGTTTATACTGGCTGCAAAATTACACAATTATCTCGAAATGACAAGGATAAAATAAAGCATAATTGAGAATGTCTCCCGCGAAATGAAACAAGAATTGTTATTTTGATTTCTATCCAATAAAATAATAGGAAAGATGTAATATCGTGACTTTGACTTTTTAGCGCTCTATCTAGTCAGGATAATATTTTTTACAATATTGTAACATTCCACTTAGTTTCAAAAAAGCAGAAAGAGGAGAGTCGAAATTTTATAAATTGTCATTTCGTTTCAAATTCCTGAAAAGTATTGTCGGTATAGTAGACAATTATTTTTCGAACGGATTTTGCCGGAGCATCAACAACAGAATGAATGATAGAACGAGCTTCTGAGGTCGGCTGAACAGCCACATCGGGAATTTGCGGAGTATTTTGCTGGATGACATCAGATGGTGACACTACATTTTCGACTATTTTTGGTTCTGAAATAGCTGATTTAGAGCTATTTTCATTAATAGAATCGAACAATGTAGGCGTCTGAGATTGCTTTTCTGCTCGATACATCGATCCAACGCCCAAAATAAGCCAGTCTGAGCTAACTGTACGGAACCGATTGAGTACTTTCTTAAGCACATCCAAACTCGGATTATTTCGTCCATTCAAAATATGGGAGAGTGTAGAACCTTGAATGCCTATCTCGGCTGCAAACTGAGCCGAATTCATTCCTTCGGTAAGCATAACCTTTTCAATTCTGTCTTTTTCGTCCATAATTTACAGTATAAATGTAAAGTGTATGTTTGTAATCACGTTACAAAGATATGTGAATTAGTTTACATATGCAAATCTTATACATTTGTAATAGAATACATTTGTATGCATACATCTGTAATATATAGAAATGGAAAAGTAAAATATTCATATAGCCATAAAACCCTTTGTTTAAAAGGCTTTATAGCCAATTTCTAAAGCATACTATTAAATAAAGTGATTTATTATATATAAACATATAAGTATATTAGTTATCAGTAATTTAATGTTATATGTTTATCATATTTAAGATATAATGTCACTATTATCACAAAAATGAATATACACTTAAATTATACTTGCATATATATTGACTATTTCATTGGTTTACAGTTGTTTATGTGTGTTATATGACTGATATAATTGATATTCACATTAATATATACCCATACTATATACAGCAATCTATTTGTAAAAACTATTTGATATATTTGTGAATGCGTGAAAATAATTTAACTAACACATGTGTGATTATTTACTTTTGTATTGAGTATTTCTGTAAAGTTACAAATGTATTCTATAATATTGGAATGCTCATTTGTAATAGAATTTGAAATTTGGATTTTGAGGTGGATCAAGATTTTCAGTTGAGCTTAGCAAATATGGTAAACTTCGACTCACATCCATTTCCCGGCATGGAGAGTATATTGAGATTCTAAAATCAAAAGAGAGCAAATGTAGATTTACCGTTGGCATGAGATAAATATACAACCACTCCTGCCTTAAATGAAAAAGTGGATTTTAAAAGCTGATGAGGATAGATAAATGAGGAAAATGGGATAAAAACAGACAAATTGAAGGCAATATTTTAGTTGTGTGGATTTTATACTAGTAAAAATACGGCATAATGTGCACACATAGAGGCAATTGGATTAATTTTGAGCTTCTGAGAATTAAATATTTATTTGCTACCGGGAATTTATACACGAAAATTTGAATGACAGGCATAAAAAAAAGAGTTCGAAAAATTAATTTCGAACTCTTTGATTTATTTTGTTTGATATGTTATTAATCTTCGATTACCGGAGCTACACCTGCTAATTCCTGATCGACTAAGATACGACCGCAATATTCACATACTATAATTTTTTTGCGAAGACGAATATCCAATTGACGTTGTGCCGGGATTTTATTAAAGCATCCACCGCATGCATCACGTTGAACATATACTACAGCTAAACCGTTGCGTGCATTTTTGCGGATACGTTTAAACGCTGTTAGCAAGCGAGGTTCGATGAGCGATTCGATTTGCTTGGCATGCTCGCGAAGTCTTTCTTCCTCGTGCTTAGTTTCCGAAACGATTTCGTTCAACTCACCCTTCTTTTGTTCCAGGTCAAGTTTACGTTCTGACAATTTATCAGCTGTATTTTTTTGATCTGCTTTTTTTGTTTCATGAGCAGCAGTATATTCACGAATACGTTTTTCGCATAGTTCAATTTCCAGCGTCTGGAACTCGATTTCCTTCGAAAGATTGTCGTATTCACGGTTATTACGCACATTTTCTTGTTGCTCTTTGTATTTTGCAATTTTCATACGAGATTCTTCAATCTCGATTTTTTTACTTGCAATAATAGCTATTGAGTCAGCAATTTCAGTTTCGAAATTGTCCATACGTGTATTCAAACCAATAATCTCGTCTTCTAAATCCTGAACTTCTAATGGAAGTTCACCACGCAAGATTTTAATTTCATCTATTTTTGAAACCGCTTTTTGAAGTTCATAAAGAGCCTTTAATTTTTCTTCAACGGTGATTTCTTTTTCTGCTTTTAATTCTGTAGCCATATTGATTACAAATAATTTATGGGATTTGTTTTAATATCTGAAATTTGGACTGCAAATGTAGGCATTTTTTTTGAAATTATCTCCAAAAAAATGTCTTTTGTGAACTGTTCGCTTTCAAAATGTCCAATATCGGCAATAAGTATCCGATTCTGGGCATCAAAAAACTCATGATACTTAAAATCGCCCGAAATATATACATCGGCATTCACTTTCAAGGCGTCCGATAAAAACGAACTTCCCGAGCCACCACATACAGCCACTCGTTTAATTTTTTTTCCTAACAACTTGGTATACCGTATACTTGGTTGATTAAAAAGGACTTTTATTTGATTCAAAAAAACGAGTTCATCCTCTTCCGTTTCCAGTTCACCAACGATGCCCGTTCCAACCGTATTCCACGCATTTTTGAGTGGGATAAAATCATATGCCGGTTCCTCATAAGGATGTGCTTTCAGCAAAGCTTCGAGCACTTTGTATTTCAAGTATTCGGGTAAAACTACTTCAACACGGGTTTCAGGTTCTGAATGCATTTTATTTATCTCACCTACAAAAGGTTGAGCTTCATCATTGGCTCTAAAAGTTCCTATGCCTTCGCTATTGAAACTACAAGCATCATAATTACCTATTTGCCCTGCTCCTGCTTCAAAAATAGCCTGACGCACCGCGTACGAATGAAGTTGAGGTACGTAAGTAACTAATTTGAGTAAAGCTTCCTGCTTGGGTTGAAGGATACGCCTGTTGACAAGTCCTATTTTATCAGCAATTTTACCATTTACGCCTTCCAACACGTTATCCAGATTGGTATGAGCTGCGTAGATAGCAATATCATTTTTAACAGCCGTGATTACACAACGTTGTACGTCGTTTTGCCCAACCAGCCGTTTCAACCCGCTGAAAATAAGCGGATGATGTGAAATAATGAGGTTACATTTTTTCTGAATAGCTTCCGCTAACACTTCCTCGGTAATATCGATGCAAACCAGTACGGATGTAACTTCCATTTGCGAGTTACCCACGAGAAGTCCGGCGTTGTCATAGCTTTCTTGCAATGCTAACGGGGCTACTTCTTCGATAAGTTCACAAATAGATTTTACAGTCATAACATATTAGTTATCAATTGTTATTACTAATTATTTTGTAGCTTCTACTGCTTCTTCAACAGCTACAAAAGTAGTGATATTGCTTTTAACAAGGATATTGTACCATGTAATTAATTTACGGATATCGCTTGGATAAACGCGGTCGCGATCGTAGTCTGGAAGAACCTCTCCCATGAATTTGCGCAAGGTATCGTTATCTGCTTTTGGATCGGTAGAGCAAGCCGCACCGTTTTCTTTTGCTTTTAAGCTTTCGAAAACCTGTCCCAATGGAATTTCAGCATCTTCGGTAAATATTGCGATATCACCCAATGACACCGCTTTATCCTTCGTGTAAGTAGGAATGCGTTTACCATCGATTAATGACTCTACGATTAACATGTTTTTCCCTTGTGATACAAGTTTAAAAAGTCCCGGTTTACCTGGGATGGAGAGAATTTCTTTCAACATAATTTCTTGTTAATTAATGATCTATAATTCATTATCCAAAATAAATTGCGAATGACTGAATTATATTTAAATATTTTAATGAGTATGTGTGTTTTATGCAACAAAAATAGTACCAGTATTTAACGCGGCAACATTTTCTGTATTTTACTGTGCTTTACAAATTAACGATAAATCGACTGAGTTCTTTCAGAGTAATTCGTCCTTCGTAAATCGCTTTTCCGGTTATAACGGCCGGAACTGCAGCATCGTGCAATAGTTCAATATCGCGAATAGAGCTTACACCTCCACTGGCAATTAGGTATATATCGGGCTGAGCGGCAAGCATTTTTTTATAAAGTTCTAAAGCTGGTCCTTGTAACATGCCATCTTTGCTGATATCGGTACAAATTATTTTATTAATACCTTGACGGATATACTCTTTAATGAATGGTAATAATTCCAACTCGGTAGTTTCCAACCACCCTCCAACTGCTATTTTTTCGTTTTTTACGTCGGCTCCTAAAATAATTTTTTCGGCTCCGAATTTAGAAATCCAAGAAGAAAACATATCCGGATTTTTAACGGCTATACTTCCACCTGTTACCATGCTGGCACCACATTCGAAGGCTATACGCAAATCGTCGTCCGATTTTAAACCTCCGCCAAAATCAACCACCAAGTCTGTTCCTGAAGTTATTCTTTCCAACACCTTGTGGTTCACAATATGGTGCGCTTTAGCACCATCCAAATCAACTAAATGCAAACGACGAATTCCTGCATCTGCAAACATTTTTGCTACCTCAAGCGGGTTTTCGTTGTAGACTGTTTTTTGAGCATAATCGCCCTGCGACAAGCGAACGCATTTTCCATCAATTAAGTCGATGGCGGGAATAATTTCTATCACTTTTATTCAGAAGTTACTGGTTACAAATTACGAATTGCCTCTTAAAAAATGAAGCAGACGAAAGAGGAACAAAAGTACTAAAAAAGAAAGATAATGGCAAAACAGTTAATCAACACTTATCGATATCCCTCTAAAAACCTTTATTTTCAATAAATCTTGTCGAACTAATTGATTTGTTAAGCATTAATAGATATATTTGTATCCGAATTAAAATACAACAATAAAAATAATGGGATTAGATTTAACTGACATTTTGAGAATTGCTCCGGCTGCAGTAATCGGACTTACTGTTCATGAGTTTGCACATGCTTATACGGCTTACAGACTTGGTGATAATACTGCGAAAGATGACGGACGTTTGACACTTAATCCACTGAAACATATCGATTGGTTAGGTTTTTTCCTGATAATTATAGCGGGATTTGGTTGGGCCAAGCCGGTGAGTTTTAATCCAAATAATTTAAAAAATAAGCACCGAGATGAAATTTTGATATCGATTGCCGGACCAATTTCCAATTTTGTGATTGCCATCCTTTTCTTTATACTGGCCCGATTGCTTTATAATGTTGATTTTTTCAACAGCGCATTTGGTTTACAAGCAATAAACCTTATTATGACCTGGGGAGTTATTAACTTTAGTCTCTTTATTTTTAATCTTATTCCTATTCCTCCACTCGATGGTTCACATTTGTATCTTACTTATTTAAAGGATATTAATCCAAAACTAATGATGAATATGTATAAATACGGAACATTAGTTTTATTGGCAATTATCTTAGCAGAAAGCAATTTGAACATCAATATTCTTCACATATCTGAATTAGTTGGAGGAATAACTTCGTTTTTTATACAATTGTTAGGATTCAGATAACTATTTCGTATTTACTGTTCAAAACTTTGAATTGTACGCTTTATAATTTCCACGCATTCAAACAATTGTGATTCGGTTATAACCAATGGCGGTGCAAAGCGAATGATGTTTGTGTGGGTTGGCTTAGCTAAAAGACCATTTTCTAGAAGCTGAAGGCAAATATCCCAGGCTAAGTTTTTATGGCCTTCATTGTTAATTACCAATGCATTGAGCAAACCTTTTCCCCGAACAAAAGAAGCAATACCGGAAATAGCGCAAATTTTTTCCATTTCCGATCTAAAGATTTCTCCCAAAACGAAAGCATTTTCTGCCAATTTCTCATCCCTAATTACTTCCAATGCTGAAATGGCAACAGCAGCTGCAATTGGATTTCCACCAAAAGTAGATCCGTGTTGTCCGGGATGTATCACGTCCATAATATCGCTGCACGACAAAACAACCGAAACCGGATAAACTCCTCCTGACAATGCTTTTCCCAGAATTAAAATATCGGGATGAACATTTTCATAATCGCAGGCCAATAATTTTCCCGTTCGTGCAATTCCTGTCTGAACTTCGTCGGCAATAAACAACACATCATATTGATTACAAAGGCTATAACATCTTTTCAGATAACCATCATCAGGAACATAGGCACCGGCTTCACCCTGAATAGGTTCAACCAAAAAACCTGCAATATTTTCATTTTCCTTTAAAATTTTTTCGAGCGCGTCAGCATCGTTGTAAGGAATCACTATGAATCCGGGGGTAAATGGGCCATAATTATTAAAAGCATCCGAGTCGACAGAAAAAGAGATAATGGTGGTGGTACGACCGTGAAAATTATTTTCACACACAATAATTTGAGCAGAATTGTTTGCCAAACCCTTCTTTTCATATGCCCATTTACGGCAAAGCTTGATAGCAGTCTCTACCGCTTCTGCACCAGTATTCATCGGTAAAACCTTTTCATAACCGAAATATTTTGTTACAAATTCTTCGTATCGCCCAAGCTGACTATTGTAAAATGCACGTGAAGTAAGTGTTAGTTTCGAAGCTTGTTGAACTAATGTATCAATAATTCTTGGATGACAATGACCTTGATTTACAGCAGAATATGCTGACAGAAAATCAAAATACTTTTTTCCTTCCACATCCCACACAAAAACCCCTTCTCCTTTTTCGAGTACTACTGGCAATGGATGATAGTTATGAGCTCCATATTTATTTTCAAGCTCCATTAATTCTTTTGCGATCATTTTTTTAATTGTTATATTTATTGTTATTGTTTTAAAAACGTATTTAAGTTTAGAAGATTTCAGCCATCATGCACCGAACACTCCCACCTCCAACACTTTCTATTGTCGGAATATCAACAACTATAAATTCGTTATAAGCGTTCAGACGATAAATCTGAAATTCATTTAATGAATTATATGCAGACTGTGACATTACTAATAATGAGTTACCTTCTGTGTTTTCTACCTGCAACATATTACCTGCAAAGCTATGCATTTGCTCTTCAGAAATAGTAATTATTTCCTTTCCTGATTTGATCAATGAATCTACAACAAGATTATAATCTTTTTCTTTATCTATTGATTCTAAACATATTACTGCATACTCATTAGCAATGCTCAACATTACGTTTGTATGATATATTGGCAAACGCTTATTGTCAACCAACTGGTTGGCAGCAAAGTAAACCGGTTTAAAACCAAAAACTTTGCAAAACTGCAAAAATAAAGATTTGTTTGTCCTTTCTGATAATGCTGCATAAGCAATATGATTTACACGATCAAAAATCATACTTCCAGTCCCTTCCAAAAAAAGGTTTTGTTCTTCCCAAAAAGCAAAATCATCTACATTATTAATGATAGATCCTTTACTTTCAATAAATTGTAATATTTCGGTTCGACGTTCTTTTCGTCGATTCTCTGCGAACATAGGATATAAAACTACCTGACCACCTTCATGAAAAGAGATCCAGTTATTGGGGAATATAGAATCCGGCGTATGCGGTTGCTCCATATCTCTGACAACCAGGACATTTACTCCACTAGCGCGTAGTTTTTTTACCATTTCTACAAATTCAGCATGTGCTTTTCGTTGTATATTTTTCTCATCATCTGACACTTTTTGCTGAAAGTAGTTATTTATGGCAGTTTGATCATTAAATCCAAAAACGACCGGTTCAATCATCAAAATTGTACTTGTAGTTTGCTTCGATTCCATATTTCCCGATGTTGGACTTTGCTGTGTTAAATTTGAAGAGTTCATCTTGGTTACCTTTCATCAATTATTAAATTATATACTTCTGAATACTACTGTTAGACAATTGAATACTCATCCATTGTCAATTAGTTTTCTCTTACCAATGGTAAAGTTGAACAGCGTAAGAGCCCTCCCATTTTGGATATTTCAAAATAAGGAATGCGCTCAACAGTTAAGCCCCATTCATTTTCAAGATGATTGTTCAATCTATCAAAACGATTCTCAGATACAACAACGGTTGGCGAAATTGAAAAAATATTTGTATTCATGTAGTACATCTCTTCTTGAGTAATTTCGAATACATTTTTCTTTCCAAATTTTTCAACAAGCATTTCATAATCATTATGATTGAGAAAACCATCTTTGTAAAGTAAAACTTTGTTGTTCCCAACGGGCATAAATGTACAATCTAAATGCAGTACGCCTTGGCGTGGATCAGTATCATGTTTTCGCAACTCTAAAGGGATCAAATTTTTATCTGGAAACAATTCTTTTAGAAAATGAAAAGCATATAAATTTGTTCGGGCAGTTTTGAATTGTGGATAATCGGCACCTGTGTAAAGTCCAACAAATACAGTGTCGTTATACAGCACTACATCGCCACCCTCTACGTGTGCTTTTTCGGGTAAATTATAGATTTTATTGTAGGATATCTGATCATAAATTACTTCATATGCCTCTTTTTCATCTTCTCTGTCTGGGATAATATTAGAGTTAATTATCTTATCATCAATAACAAAACCGACATCCCTTGCAAAAACCTGATTACAATTTTCGAGCGTCCAAGGACGAAATACCTGTACGTCGTATTTTAATAATACATTTTCAAACGCATTCATTTCTTTGGAGATCGACTCTTCTCTGGGATATGTACCTTTTAAAATTGTTTCAAAAGATTTGGCGTCAAATGCGTTGCCAATTGTTGGCACTTTCCCAATTGAACCAGCTTGACCTAACACAACCGCTCGAAGTGTTGATGTTTCATTTTTTACGTTTAAATGCATTGATTATGGCTTAAATAATATCTATTGGTGTTTGAAATTAGAACGCAAAGGTAAATAAAATGTTTATTTTATGCATAAATATTTATTTTGCACTTATTACTTTAACTTATTAACCAGTAATTAACGAATATATTAAAGACACAATTCATAGAAAAATAAAATCATTCGTTATTTTTATGTCGTTGAAATACATTCAAATAAAAATAGTAAATTTGCATTTCTAATTGTAGTAATTCATCTTAGCTCTCATATTATGCGCAGAATTTATTTTAGCACTTTATTATTATTTACTGCTATATCATTTAGTTATAGTAGTATTTCGGTTCCTTTCAAAGAAAAGAGCTTAACATATATGGGTAGAGTGGAAAGAGTCGGAAATCAGTTTGCTAAGTTTTATTGGCCCGGAACATCAGTTACCATTAACTTTAAAGGAACAGAAATTAAAGCAACTTTAAAAAACGGATATGAGGATACGTTTTTTTACGTTATCGTTGATGGCAAAGAAAACGAAGCTAAAAAAATAAAAGCTGACACTATCAAATCTACTATTCTGTTGGCTAGAGGTTTAAAGAACAGCAAACATTCCGTTCAGCTGTTCAAACTCTCTAACAACACTTCTTATACTTATTTCTATGGTTTTGAATTGGCCAAAGGTTCAAAAGTATTAGAGCCGACTCCGCTCTCAAAACGAAAAATTGAGTTTTACGGTAACTCCATTACTGCCGGGCACGGTGTGGATGTGTTGCCTGGGCATGACGATTCCGGAAGTCCATATTATTTTAATAATTATTGGACCTATGCAGCTCGTACAGCGCGTCATTTTAACGCACAATATTCGTGCATTGCCCGTAGTGGAATTGGAATTATGGTTAGTTGGTTTCCTGAGATTATGCCTGAAGTATATGATAGATTGAATCCTGCCGATTCGACCAGCAAATGGGACTTTTCTAAATACGAACCTGACATAGTGGTTATTAATCTTTTCCAAAACGATTCATGGTTGGTAAACAACCCTAAACACCCACAATTTATTGCACGATTTGGTACAACAGCACCTGCAGAAGCATTCATTATTAAATCATACCAAAATTTCATAAAAAGTATTCGTTCCAAGTATCCTACTGCATCGATTATTTGCGCATTAGGTAATATGGATGCTACCAGAGTTGGTTCTGCTTGGCCGGGATATATTGAAAAAGCAGCGAAAGAGTTGAATGATGCTAAAATCTATACTCATTTCTTCCCGTATAAAGATACTCCCGGACACCCAAAAGTAGCCGAACAAAAAACTATGGCAGATGATTTGATTGAATTTATTGATAAAAATATTAAATGGTAAATTAGTCAGAAACAAAAATCAGCATTCAACGAAAATGGGATGCTGATTTTTGTTTTGGCGATTTTAATCATAACTTTGCACTCAAATTATCGACCACTGTTTCTTTAAAGTAGCAATACACTAACTAAACCAATGTCAATGATATGAAAACAAACATAGCAGCACCAAAGAACATAGACGAATATATAGCCACCTTTCCAGCTGAGACACGTGCATTGTTGGAAGTACTGAGAGCAACAATCAAAAGTGCTGCTCCGGATGCTGTTGAAGTAATCAGCTATCAAATGCCTGCTTATAAACTATTTGGTATGTTGGTTTACTTTGCTGCTTATGAACATCATATTGGGTTTTATCCAGGTGCATCGGGCGTTGTGGCTTTCGCTGAAGATTTGAAAGGGTATAAAACATCAAAAGGTACCGTTCAATTTCCATTGAATAAAGCACTTCCTATTGATTTGATTACAAAAATGGTACAGTTTAGAGCAACTGAAAACACCCAAAAAGTAGAAGGAAAAAAGAAAAAGAAATAACTGCTTTCCGATTTAAAATTACAATAACAAAAAAACAAATGACTCAACATACTTCTGTAGGACTTTATCTTTCAAATAGTTCGAATAAAAATCTGATTTTGGAGCAAATTATGAATAATCATTTTTTGCGGGAATATATCGATTTGAGTGTATTGCAGGGTACTTTGCATTCGGCTATAACCATCAACCGATTTGTGGACGATGAGTTGCGTCACGATCGGTATTTGATTCAGACCGCTGAGAATTCAAGTTTGGGCTCTATGTCTAGCGGCCAACAGAAAAAGGCCTTACTCGACTATCTGATAGCTCAAAAGCCTCAATATATGGTACTTGACGATGTATATAGCAATATTGATAAGGCCACACAAGAATCAATCACGGTCACTTTAGAGCAATTGGCCGAAACGACTTTGCTCATCCAGGTATTTTTCCGCAAACGCGATATGTTGCCCTGCATCGGGAAAGTATATTCGGTTGACGAAAACAATGTCATTGTGAACGAGCAAGTGGCAGAAGCATTTCAACAGTCGGGTGCAGAGGCAGAAAAACAAGTCCCTCGTTTCAGGCTACCAAAGCAGTACGACGAAAATCATATAGACATTGATCCGTTGGTACAATTAAACAATGTTTCGGTAAAGTACGGCGATAAGAAAGTGCTGAATAAAGTAAACTGGACTATCAAAAGCGGCGAATTCTGGCAGTTGGTTGGTCCAAACGGTTCGGGGAAAAGCACTATTCTGTCTTTGATTACGGGCGATAATCCCCGTGGTTATGGTCAGGACATGATTCTTTTTGGGCGGAAGAAAGGCTCGGGTGAATCAATTTGGGATATTAAACGACAGATTGGTTATTTCACGCCATCGATGATAGAGCAATTTACGCATGATGATACAGTGGAAAACATGATTGTTTCGGGTTTATTGGATTCGATAGGTTTGTATAGCAAACCAAGTGATATGCAGAAAGATATTGCCAGAAGCTGGATAGAAATGCTTGGCGCATCATATCGCAATAAATCGTTTCAGCGACTGTCCATAGGACAGCAACGCATGGTGATGGTGGCTCGGGCCATGGTAAAACACCCTCCGCTCCTTATTTTGGACGAACCAACCATTGAACTTGACGATGAAAATAGCAGTCTGTTTATCGAAATGGTAAATGCAATTGCTTTGGAGAAAAAGATAGCTATTCTGTATGTTTCGCATCGCGATGAACATGATCTACGGCCGGATATGATTTTTGAATTGGTGCCGGGCAGCGAAGGATCGGAAGGTAAATTGTCTAAACCATGATTCTCGAAGTTCTAAAAAACAAAAACGGTCGAAAAGAATAATTCTTTTCGACCGTTTTTAGTTTAGCGAAAGCTTATTCAGCAACTTCAATTTTCAAAATTTTATCGCCTGCACGAATAGCATCAATCACTTCCAGACCTTCAACTACTTTACCAAAGCAGGTATGTTGACGGTCCAAGTGAGAAGTGTTGTTACGAGAATGACAGATAAAAAACTGTGAACCACCTGTATTACGTCCAGCGTGAGCCATAGATAATACACCTCTGTCGTGGTACTGATTACCACCATCTAATTCGCAAGGAATGGTGTAACCCGGACCACCGGCACCTGTACCGTTTGGACATCCACCCTGAATAACAAAATCATTGATAACACGGTGGAAAGTCAATCCGTCGTAAAAACCACTGGTAGCTAATTTAATAAAGTTTGCTACTGTTCCCGGAGCATCTTGCTCGTAAAACTCAACCTGCATCTCCCCTTTTTCGGTGATAATTTTTGCTGTTTTCATTATTCTTTGTTTATAATTGTTTTCTTTTAATAGAATGCAAAGTTCGTGATGTTTTTCCTTATTTCCAAATATCGAGAGTTTTATTCATTTTATTTAAAGACTTAGCTCCTATTTTCTATCAACTTTGCTGAATTACAACTGTTATATAACTGAGAACATACTTAGCATTTTAAAACTAAACATCATGAACTTCTTCAAGATTAAAACCAGTTGGTCAAATGCTGAACTTGGTATTTTCAAGGTATGTATAGCCTGCGTTTTCGTAATGATAGGTGTTTTCTTCAACGACTTCCTTAAAAATTTTTACATGCCACTTATCGTCCTTTTTGTGATCACTCTAGTGTGGACGCTGTACCTTTGGATCACAAAAATGAGAAACAGAAATTAAAGTAAAAGGAAACAGTATCCGTTGTAAAATCCGAATACTGTTTCTTTTTTATCAATTAATCTATACTAATGGCACGTCATTTGTGTAGTGCGAGGTCAAGTTGTCCAAATAATAATTAGTAAAATACATAACTACAAATTCAAAAGAATGAAAATGAAGAATCTAACATTAATTTTATTATCAATTGGGATATGTTTTTTTTCTACTATTCAGATCCATGCTGAAGAACAGGATTCTATCGCCGTAAAAAAATCAAATCTGGTTGTAGGGCTCAAGTATTTGTCGAACAACGTTTATTTAGGTAGAATCGACTCTGCAAATATCATGTATCTAGTCCCTACGATAGGCTATTATCACAAGTCGGGGCTACATATTGGTGCATCGTTAAATTATCAATTGGATGCAGGTATAAGTAAAGTTGATGCCATATCATTCGAAGGTGGATACGACTTCAGTATTGGGCAAAAATTCAATGCCGGACTTACAGCTGAAAAATATTTTTACGATATGAATAGTATCTCTCTGAATTCGGTTAATGATTTTGCTGTTGGATCAAACTTTGCATATGATTTTTCAATCGTTTCTTTAAATGCTTCTGCCGCATTAGCTTTTAATGATAAAACAGATATTATTACACAGATTGGTCTGACCAAGAGTTTCGAAATCAATAAATTTGCAATAGAACCAGCACTTAGACTTAATGCCGGAACCCAGAACTATTACAACGCTTATCTTGTAGCCGGAAAATCTCACCTTACTGGCAACAATGGACACGGAAAAGGACTAGGCAGTATAAAAAGCACCGGAAAAGGTAATACTGGAACAACGACCACTACCACAACAACGACTTCAGCAGCTACATATACCGTGCAAGCAGCCTCGAGTTATAAGGTATTAGACTATGAAATAAGTGTTCCGATATCATATAGTGTTCATAATTTCAAGTTCGATTTAATTCCGACCTATGCTATACCCGTAAATGCAGCTTCAATTTTATCGTCAACGGGTACAGTAGAAAAGGAAAATATTTCAAACCACTTCGTTATGCAACTAGAAGTTACTTACAAGTTCTAATGCCGGTTTGCTGATAGCTGTAAAGTGTGAATCATATAACTAATTCCAAAAGTTATGCAACAATTCAAGCCTTATAACCACCTATATTTGTAATATTATAAAAACGTCTTTTACAAGGATCGTTTAAAATAAAATTATACAAAATGAGAACAATCAAAAGTATTTCCATCATTTTTCTTTTAATATTAGGGTTGTTTGCACAGCCATCAACTGTCGAAGCACGAGTTACGGTAGGTATTTCGATACGAGTACGACATGCCCCGCCGGCATTACCTTATTACGATCAACCCTATTGTCCTGCCGATGGGTATCTTTGGGTACCGGGCTATTGGGGGTATGACAATGAATATGAAGATTATTATTGGGTACCGGGTGCTTGGGTAAGACCACCTCATCGTGGCTATTTATGGACTCCATGTTATTGGGGTTTCAGTGGTGGCTATTATGGTTTTCATAATGGTTATTGGGGTCGTAATGTAGGTTACTATGGTGGTGTGAATTATGGATACGGATACAATGGTTCGGGTTATTACGGCGGACGTTGGAGAGGTAACTATTTCCAATATAATACGGCTGTGGTTAATGTAAATAGAAACGTCGTACACAATGTGTATGTAGATCGTAGATATGTTCGTAGCAACAGAGCTCCAAATCGTCCAAGTTATAATGGACCGGGTGGTGTAAGGTCACAGCCCAATGCAAGAGAACAGGTAGCTATGCGTCAAACACATGCACGACCAACCTACGAACAAGCGAATCATCAACAAGCCGCCAGTAAAAATCGAAATCAATTTTCGTCGGTAAACAAAGGACGGCCTGCTATCTCATCAGTGAATAAAGTGGGTGGTCGTAGTTTTAATGCTAAGGGCGAACAACAAAGACAACAAAGACAACAAGGACAACAACAGGTTCGCCAACAGCAACAAAACAGACAGCAGGGACAACAACAGGTTCGTCAGCAACAACAAAACAGAAAACAGGATCAACAACAGGTTCATCAGCAACAACAAAACAGACAACAGGAACAGCAACAAGTTCGTCAACAACAACAAAACAGAAAGCAGGATCAACAACAGGTTCGTCAACAGCAACAAAATAGACAACAAGAACAGCAACAAGTTCGCCAACAGCAACAAAATAATAGACAGCAAGAACAGCAACAAGTTCGTCAACAACAACAAAACAGACAACAGGAACAGCAACAAGTTCGCCAACAGCAACAAAATAATAGACAGCAAGGCCAACAGCAACAGCAACAAGTTCGTCAGCAACAAGAGAACAGACAGCAGCAGGCTCCTCAAAGGCAACAACAACAACAACAACAACAGAATAATAATAAAAATCAGGATCGGCAAAACAGAGGGAGGTAAATCGTTTGCTTCATCAACGAAACAAAGCTTATTTTCCAAACAATATTCCTATTTTAAATAAAGAGCAAAGATTCTGAAGGTGAATCTTTGCTCTTATTGCAACCATTGGAAAGCAAAAAAATAAAAAATCAGCATTCAGATCTGCTCTGAATGCTGATTTTTATTTTAATCGGAATGCTACTAAAATAGACTCGACTTATATTATTTCTTATCAGTAATGCCATACGCCACCCAATTAGGTTGAGGTTCGGCAAGTTTTACTGTTTTCTTAGCCAATGCATAACTTTCACTCAGTTTTGCTTTGAATAAATTAAACTCTTCTGTTTTTAATTTCAATTCGCTTTTAAGGCGTTCTTGTTCCTTGTTCAATTCATCAACTTGCCTGGCATCTGCATCCATTTGGTCTGTAAACATAGGTAAATTCAATCCATAACGACTAATATTACCGGCATTCAATTTAATGTTATCAGACATTAAGGTACTGTTAGTCAATAAATCGCTTAAAGACATGTTAGAGGGTTTTGTTGTCATAATATATTTTTTTAGATTAATAATTCGACAAAAATAATGGATTTGTAAATAAAATCCTATAACTATTTTTATGTTATAGAACATATTTTTATTAACTCTATAGAATATAATAACTAGCTTCTACTTAAAAATCAGATGGAGAATCATTAGCATGTTGTGGTTTGAATCCTGTAGTAAGTAATATGAGAGCTAAAACATGTAGTATGGAGTTAAAACGATGTAGTATGAAGCCTAAAGCACATCATTTTTGTCTAAATGCACATTATATGGACACTTCACCACATGGTATGAACATAAAAGCAAGTGGTATGAAGTCCATACTACATCATTTTCTGACAAAATGATAGTTTGGAGAAAAAAAGGAGTTGAAGCATCTAATCCCGAAGGGATTGAATATAAATAGCCATAGGTGAAACCTATGGGTTGGGAAATGGAATGAAACAACAACCCCGAATGGGGTTGAATATCACAATATCGACATCGGTTGAGATTCAACCCCATTCGGGGTTGCTGCTGTTTGTTTTCATACATAACCATAGGTTTCACCTATGTCTATGCAGATTCAACCACGTTGTGGTTATGCGGTATCTCTAAAATAATTAGTTGTTTAAAATAATTTATTGTAAAACAAGACTCCTGTTAATTGATTTTTTGTATGTTTGTGGGGCGAAAAATATATTTATAACACCAATATCATATATTAAACTAAAGAAAGGAGAAAAATGACAACAGAAGAACTAAAAACCATAATTCCAGTAGAAAAAGTTTATGAAGATGCACTAAGTCCAGCTATGAAACAGATTGGTAAATCTCTTGAAAGCGTGGCGAAAACTTCAAGATTTTTACTTGCCCCTTTTGACTACTTAGCAAAACAACATGATCGTTGGGAAAGATACCTAGAAAAGGTTTCTTTAAAAGTTAAGGATGAAAATTTAGTAGAGGGACATCCACAGTTAGTTATCCCTATATTGGAAGGCTTAAGTTTGAGTTATGAGAACACCTTATTAAGCGAATTATTTATCAATTTACTAGCTATTTCAATTGATAAGACTAAACAGAATTTTGCACATCCAGCATTCCCAAACATAATTAAACAATTAAGCCATGATGAAGCTGTAATTCTTTTTTTTCTAAAAAAGAAAAATTACAAAATCAAACAGAAATCTGACTGGAACGAAGAAAAGCACTATTTTACAAATAACGATACTATTTTTGAAGAGTTTCCATTAGAAAAACTTGATTTTCCTGAAAATATATGGTTAAATATGAGTCATCTAAACAGCCTAAATATAGCAGGAACATGGCAAGTTGGACAACAAGAAGTAATAAGAGATGAAGAAACTGGAATACAAATTGGAGTCTATATAAATAACGAAAGAAGATTAACTGACTTTGGAGAGCTATTTGTAAGTGCATGCATGCCAAATGAATTTAATGGGATATAAAATTACACTCCATCTTATTAACCTATGCACCTTACCGTCTCATCTAATCCCGAAGGGATTAAATATAAATAGCCATAGGTGAAACCTATGGGTTGGGAAATGAAAAAAGGATAATACATCGATTACAACCCCGAATGGGGTTGAATATCACAATACAAACATCTATTAATATTCAACCCCATTCGGGGTTTGTTATTCGTTTTCATACATAACCATAGGTTTCACCTATGGCTATTCATATTCAACCACGTTGTGGTTACTGGTTGCCGACGTATATCAACGAATCAAAATATCAATACTATGAGTACTTATACACAAATCATTTATCAAATTGTATTCTGCACTAAAAATCGCGAACAAACGCTCGCGAAACCGTATAGAGATGAACTTTATCAATACATATGGGGCATTTTAAAATCCAAAAACTGCCATTTATATCGCATTGGCGGTATAGAAGACCACGTACACATTGCAACTCATATCCATCCTTCCATTGCATTAGCCACATTGGTAAAAGACATAAAATTAGCCAGTTCCGATTATATCAAAACTAATAAACTTTTTCCAGACTTCGACAGTTGGCAGGTAGGTTATGGTGCTTTTACTTATTCGATAAAAGAAAAGGAGAACCTCATTGAATATATAAAAAATCAGGAAATGCATCACGGTTCAATGACTTACAAAGAAGAATTGATACAACTGTTGAATGAACATGCAGTTGAATTTGATGAAAAGTATCTGTTCTGAAGATAACTTATTTGTAACGACAAAAAAACTCAATATTCGATATGAATTCGAATGCTGAGTTTTTTGTTTTAAATACACTGCATATAATCCGGATTATATTTTTTTTGAGCACCAATTTTAATTAATTTTGCTGCCATTAATACATAAACGCACTTGAATATGAAACGAGAACAGTATATTCCATTCGATAAGGAATTCTTACTCGAACAACAAATAGCAGAATATACTGTGAATAAAAGTGATGTTGAGGATTTCAAAAAATTATTTGAGATACTCGAACATTATTTTCACTACGAAGGATTCAACCTGATTCGTCAGTTAAAGCAAAATTATGCGTTATTTGACCCGGATTTACAGCCAAATGAACGAACCGGATTTTTAGATAAAAGTAATTTGTCTGTTTTTAAAGAAACCCTCATTAAAGTTCTCGATCGAAGCAAATATAGTCGTGCAGAGCGAGAAACACTTGAGCAAGCTTTAATAGATTCCGATTTAATCGGTTTAAATTTGGCCATTGACTTTGATGCATTTAAAGATTATGAGTTATACGTTCGGGGGCATCATAAAGCTACGGAGAAAGTACCTAAATTTCTTTTCTGGAAGAAAGAAATAGAGATTGAGTACTACGATCGTGTAATGATTTATCTTAATTATAAAGATGTCAATTACTTTGAAGAAAAAAAGGTTCGTTTAGATAAACTGCCGATTGATCCGGGCTGTATCATATTAAAAATATTCAAACGCGTTCCCGTAAACGACCTCGAAACCGTTTTCCCAAATGCCATCCCCAAGATGTCTACTACCGATAAACTATTATTTTGGGTACCGGGTATTGGTGGTGGTATATCGTTATTAAGTACTAATGTAATTCCTGCCTTGATTGGCATGTATGGTGCTTACAAATCGGGCGAGGCAATAGATTTATTGAATAGCAAAACATCGCTTAATCATGGATTAATAGCACTTGGGGTGTTGGGCGCCTACTTGTTTCGTCAATACAGCAGCTTTGTAAACAAAAAAATAAGATATTCGAAGATGCTGTCTGATAGTCTTTACTTTAAGAATGTGGGGAATAATAGCGGAGCATTTTATTCCTTATTAAACTCTTCGGAGGAAGAAGAATTTAAGGAAACCATTCTCGCTTATGCCTTTTTAAACAGAAGTAAAAAACCTCTGACAGCAGAAGAACTCGATAATCAAATAGAGTCGTGGTTCAAGGTAAAGCTAAATACTGACCTTGATTTTGATGTAGAAGATGCCTTATTTAAACTAAAAAACATTGGACTGGGTATAGAAACGAATGGAAAATGGGAAGTTATTCCTATCCATCAGGCACTCGTTAGAATTGATGAGCTATGGGATGGAATTTTTGAATATAATAATATGACCCTTACGATAGACAATAAATGACAAGATGTATTAACCTCGTAGAGGTAACATTATGGTAGAAAACAATTTTTCAGTAAAACCCATTTAGCCTCATAGAGGCGACATTATAATTCACACACAATATGGCAAACACCTACACACAATTCAACATTCATATTGTTTTTGCAGTAAAAGGTCGCGAAAACGTATTGACAAAGAATTTCCGAAATGATTTATTCCGATACATTTCGGGAATATTGAAGAATAGTGCACAATTTCCTTTAGCAGTAAATGGATACAAAGATCATGTGCATGTTTTTTTTGAATTAAATCCTAAGTATTCAATTTCAGATATTGTTAGAGATATAAAAGCAAATTCATCTAAATGGATAAATGATAATAAATTCGTTTTAGGTAAATTTTCATGGCAAGAAGGTTATGGAGGGTTTTCTTATTCTCGTTCGCAACGAAATACTGTTATACAATACATTATAAATCAAGAGGAAAAACATTCAGGAATAACATTTCGCGAAGAGTATTTAAAATTACTGCATGATTTTGAGATTGAATTTAAAAATGAATATGTTTTTGAATTTTATGACTAAAATACTTCATTGAATAATGTCACACCTACGGTGTTCCAACTGCTGTATCAATTACTGTCTACCATATTTTCGCACCTATGGTGCTTATAACATTCTTGAAAACACAACACCCCCTAACATATATATGCCAGAGGGCGTTTTTATTTACATCTATTCAAAAGATCACGTGAATCTTAATTCAAAAACAACTTCATATCTTCATCAACACTTCCGATAGGTGCAATTCCGAAATTATCAACCAATACTTTGGCTACGTTAGGCGAAAGGAAGGCCGGCAATGTTGGTCCGAGGTGAATGTTCTTCACACCCAGGCTGAGCAACGCTAATAATACGATTACCGCTTTTTGTTCATACCAGGCAATGTTATAAGCTATTGGTAGTTCATTTACGTCGTTTAGTTTGAAAATTTCAGCCAGTTTTAAAGCAATTACAACCAATGAATAACTGTCGTTACACTGTCCGGCATCCAATACACGAGGAATACCACCTATGTCGCCCAATGGCAATTTGTTGTAACGATACTTAGCACAACCAGCTGTTAGAATTACGGTATCGGTTGGTAACTTTTCAGCAAATTCAGTGTAATAACTACGGTCTTTCATACGTCCATCACAACCTGCCATAACGAAGAATTTACGAATAGCACCCGATTTCACAGCATCAACTACCTTGTCGGCCAAAGCAAATACCTGCGCATGAGCAAATCCACCTACTATCTCGCCGGTTTCAATTTCGGTTGGAGCTGCAAAGGTTTTAGCATGTGCGATCATTGCTGAGAAGTCTTTCGGTTTCCCATCTTCGCGATCGGCAATATGTTTGAATGCAGGATAACCAGAAGCTCCGGTGGTATAAACACGATCAACATAAGTGGCAGATTTGCGTGGAGGAACAATACAGTTGGTTGTGAATAGCACTACACCATTAAACGTTTCGAAATCGGTCACCTGACTCCACCATGCACCACCATAATTACCCACAAAATGTTTGTATTTTTTGAAAGCAGGGTAATAATTAGCCGGAAGCATTTCGCTGTGAGTATACACATCTACGCCTGTTCCTTCGGTTTGTTTTAGCAACTCTTCCATGTCTTTCAAATCGTGACCGCTAATCAAAATACCAGGATTGTTTTTCACACCAAGACTTACAGTCGTGATTTCAGGGTTGCCATAAGCAGTAGTGTTTGCCTTATCAAGCATAGCCATTACTTGTATGCCCATTTTACCGGTTTCAAGCACCAAAGCAGTCAATTCGTCTCCTGTCAAGCTATCATCGGTAGTAGCAGCCAAAGCACGTTGCATAAATGCATCTACTTCATTGTCTACATATCCCAGATTAAACGAGTGTTCGCCATAAGCAGCAATTCCCTTCAAACCATAAATTACCAATTCGCGCAACGAACGAATATCTTCATTCTCGGTTGAAAGAACACCAACAGTAGCAGCTTTTGCTTCCATTTCTTTGGCGTCGGTAGTTTTCCATGTCAGACAATCACATTCTGATACCGGCACTTCACCCCCATTTTCAATCAACAAACTGTTAGCCTTATCGCGCAATTCAAATCCTTCAATTATCTTATTTACAAAGCGATCGTAATCGAAATTGGCATTAGTAATCGTCATAAACAAACTATCGGTAACGAATTTGTTTACTTCCGGCATTTCTATATTCAAAGCACGTAAACGAGTGCTAAATTGAGAAATACCTTTTAATTGATAAATGAGTAAATCTTGTAGACCAGACACTTCCGGTGTTTTTCCACATACTCCAACGAGTGTACAGCCTGTTCCTTTTGAGGCTTCCTGACATTGATAACAAAACATGTTCATATAATATAATGATTAATTGTGAATGATAAATGATTAGTTTTTTGTGATAAGAGTAGAATCGGAATGGTGAATAATAAGCATTTATAATTTAGCATTAATAATTCACCATTATTTTACACCCACTCTTCTCTGAGTACATCGCCATGTGTACCGATAATGACTAGTTTCAATGGGATTTTTCGACCCGATTCGGCTACTGCTTTATTGGCTAATTGTAGCAATCCACCACAGCAAGGTACTTCCATGATAATAACAGTAAGCGTATTGATAGACGATAGTTGAATCATGTCTTTAAGCTTTTCTACATACGATTCTTTGTTCGAATCAAGCTTTGGACAAGCAATGGCCAATATCTTACCGGTAAGAAAACGATTGTGAAAATCGGCAAAACTAAAAGCTACACAGTCCGCTGCCAATACCACATCTGCTCCACGGAAATAACCTGCTTGTGGATTCAGTAAATGCAACTGCACAGGCCACTGGCGAAGTTGTGATGCACCTCCTGTAGCTGCCGGAGTAGCCATTTTGAACGAAGGAGCTGCTGCCGGAGTAAATGACATCTCACGACTTCCGGGGCAACCACCCCCTGCATGTGCATGTTGTGGAGTTTCAGTCGGTTTTGAAGCACATCCTGCAACACCATGATTGTGCACTTGTGCAAAATCAATCAGAACACCATTGGCTCTCAGATAGCCTACTCCTTGTTTCAAATAATCTATCTCACCATGATCTTTCAAATGTTTTAGATGAGCAATAATGGTTGCCTCGCCTTTAGGTATCATGCGTTCAATGGTTGCAATTTCGTCGTACGCTTCTGCTTCACGTTCTTCGAGCGTGATAGCTCCTACCGGACAATCACCGATACAAGCACCCAACCCATCGCAAAACAATTCGCTAACCATACGGGCTTTACCATCTATCATCTGAAGCGCACCTTCATGGCAACCACTTACACACACTTCACAACCATTGCAAAGTTCTTCGTCTATTTTAATTATTGTTCGTTTCATTTGACCCCTAGCCCCTAAAGGGGAATTAAGTTAGTATTGTTTTGTTTTTAACGAGAGTATTGTTTTTAATAAAGAAACTGAGTATTAAAACCCCTTTAGGGGTTTGGGGTTTCTTATTTAATCATTGTCAACAACATTTTAAATTGCTCAAGGGCTACCACTGCATGACGCACGTTGGCAGGCATGATAATACTTTCGCCTACGTTTAGTTCAAAAACTTTTCCATCAATCACTACTTCACCTTTTCCATCAAGTACTTGCACAATGGCGTCGTAAGGGGCAGTATGTTCACTAAGAAATTCGCCTTTGTCGAAAGCAAACAATGTTACGTTTCCACGTTCATTGCGAATAATTATTTTGCTTACAACCGAACCTTCGGCATAAGCCACTTTATCTGTCATGCTGAATTTCTCAGCGGTTGGAAATGCTTTATTTTCCTTTTTAGGTGCTAATTTGAAGTCGCTCATATTGTTTTTGTTTTTAATTACGTTGCAAAAGTATAGCTACTGGAACAATAAAAGTGTAACAGTTGTTACACTCCCGAACTTAATTTGTATTTTTGTGGAAAATAATAGTAAAAGATGAAAGATATCGATTTGTCGGCCTGTCCGATTTGTAGTACGTTGAATATTGAAAATCAGGAGGACTTTCTACTGGATTTGAAATGTACCATCAAAGCATATCCTAAAAATGAGCTGATTATTCGACAGGGAGATGTATGTGATGCATTATACATGCTAATGACAGGGTCGGTAAAAACTGAGATGATAACAGAAAACGGTAGTCTATTGGGTATTGAGATTATTAAGGCTCCCCGCCCACTGGCTCCTGCATTCTTATTTTCTGATAATAATCATTTTCCGGTAGATGTAACCACATTGGAGGAAGTAGAGATTATGCGTATTCCCAAAGAGGAAATCATGCGCCTAATGATGACCAATCCGGACTTTATGAAACAGTTTCTGACACACAATTCTAATCGTACGCAGTTCCTTACCAATCGTCTTCAATTGCTTTCTATCAAAACAATTAAAGGCAAGTTGGCACATTTTTTACTGGAACAAGTAATTGATAACCGGAAAACATTTATGCTCAACCGTAATCAGACTGAAATGGCCGATTTTTTCGGGGTAGCACGTCCTTCGTTGGCTCGAAGTCTATCGGAAATGGTTCAGGAAGGAATCATTAGCATCAACAAAAAAGAGTTTACCATCTTAGATGTCAAACGATTAAGAGATTTATTGGTATAATACCTTTGAGAATGAATCGAGTAGGAAGTGAGCGATTAATTCGCTCACTGTCCTCTCACACCACCGTACGTACCGTTCGGTATACGGCGGTTTCTTAATTTACACACGAACAGAGCGATAATAAGTTGAGAAAAATAAGTA
>Ga0302321_100000131_pt1 | contig 68409 bp, 53 predicted proteins | sample Fen_T0_1_FD_202505 | JGI IMG/M metagenome (GOLD analysis project Ga0302321, IMG submission 202505) | Peat permafrost microbial communities from Stordalen Mire near Abisko, Sweden - Fen_T0_1 | ecosystem: Environmental > Terrestrial > Soil > Wetlands > Permafrost | place: Sweden: Abisko... | reverse complement strand
CGTCGGCTTCCTTCAGATTCCACCTCGCGGTGGACACCCTTGCCTTAAGCTAATGGTTGGCAACTGATAGCCCCCATAACGGACTTCAACCGTCAAATATACTCGCCATGCTCGGCGCACAAAAAAGAACGGCTACCTTGTAAAGGGACAGCCGTTCAGATTATTTATATCAGATAGATGTATTATTTCTTTCTTATTTGCTCCAAAGCATGTTTCACTGTTTTATCGTCTTTATAAAGCATTGGATAAAAACCGGTATCACCCAACGAATTGCGGGTAATATAAGCCTTAAGTTGTGTCAATATAATTCGTTTTGATGTATTGATTTCCTTCCAATTAGCAACCACTTTTTTGGTGGTAGCAAATTGCACAAAGTCGTTCAGCAAGTTCTGTGCATCGAGGAATTTCTCCATTTGTTCCCAGGTTTTAAATCCTTTGAGTTTTGAACGATTTAGGTCGGTATACTGGAACGCATATTGGTATAAGTATCCATAATTGATAACTTTATTCAAATAAGGAGTATATTCGGTCGTATCACGCGGTACAAACAAATCGGGCATAATGCCACCACCGCCATAAACAGTACGGCCTCCAAAGGTTTTATATTTCTGTGCACCGACAACATGAATACTATCTTTATTATCTATTTCGCCATGTTTATAACGGTTTACAAGATCCATTTCATAATCTTCGGCTTTCCCTTTGACATATGGTTTTTGAATACTTCGTCCGGATGGTGTGTAATAACGAGCCACCGTCAGACGAACAGCAGAACCATCTTTCAACGACATTTGCTGTTGAACTAATCCTTTTCCAAACGAGCGACGACCAATAATTAACCCTCTGTCGTTATCCTGAATTGCACCGGAGAAAATCTCGCTTGCCGAAGCCGAAAATTCATCAATCAACACCACAACCGGGGTATTGATACAACTTCCGGTTCCATCCGATTTTGCGTCCGAACGAGGATACGCTTTCCCTTTTGAATACACAATCATTCGACCTGCAGGAAGGAATTCATTGACCATATTAATAGCCTGATCCATTAAGCCACCCGGATTTTCGCGCAAATCGATAATAAATTTCTTTGCTCCTTTGCTCTTTAAACTGGTAATCGAATTTAAGAATTCCTTGTATGTAGTAGCCGCAAATTTATTGACGCGGATAAAACCAACACCAGGTTCAATCATATAGGCAATGTCCACTGAATTCACAGGTATCTCGCCACGAATAACAGTATAGGAGAGCATCTCACGTGTACCATGACGGCGAATGCCCAGCTTCACTTTCGTATCGGCAGGACCACGGAGTTTCTTCATGACTTTTTCATTGGTAACCATTTTACCCACGAAAGTTGTGTCGTTCACTTTCACAATCCGGTCACCTGCTAAGAGTCCTACCTTTTCGGAAGGGCCACCACTGATAACCGAAATGATCATCACCGTATCATTCTGAATGTTAAACTGAACGCCGATACCACTGAAACTACCTTCCAGTTCGCTATTTACATTTGCCAAATCAGCAGCAGGAATATATACCGAATGAGGATCAAGTTTTGAAACCAAATCGGTCATCATCTCCTCTGTCATCTCCTTTACATCCACCGTATCAACATATTCGGCATTTATAATCGAAAGCAATTCATCCACTTTGTTATGACCGGTACGCGATAAAAGCCCTGCAATACCAACACCATTGGCTCGACGTGAAAGCATATTGCCTAAAAACAATCCACTCACCAAAGCTACAAATACAACTAAAACTAATAATAAATTCTTTTTATTCATCTTTAAACATCTATATACAAACTAATTGGATCATTTTGATTCAAATCAACGAAAAACAGCTTTCAATCCACTTTACATTCCTGGAAGATCACTTCTATATTGGCACGTTCAAGCAATTCCACACCGTCCATAATACGGTATTTCTCACCATATACAACTCTTTTTATACCCGACTGCACGATAAGTTTTGCACATTCGATACAGGGCGAAGCGGTAACATAAAGGGTAGCATTATCGCTGCTATTGTGCGAACGAGCCACTTTACTTATTGCATTCGCTTCGGCATGAAGCACATACGGCTTAGACACGTTGTTCTCATCCTCGCAGTTATTTTCGAATCCTGATGGAGTACCATTGTAACCATCGGAAATAATCATCTGATTTTTCACTAACAAAGCGCCTACTTTTCGGCGCTCGCAGTATGAATTCTCGGCCCAAATACGAGCCATGCGCATATAACGTTGATCTAATAATAATTGTTTTTCTGTCATTTTATCTTCGTGTTATTTGCCCCTGCCTGCCGCATTTATCTACCGTAGGTAGAGGCAAGTTCGGCGTTATTTTTTTATTATTATTGTACGTGCAGATTGTGTACTTGTTTACTGGTTAACTCGTTTACTGACTAACAATTGACTGTGTACTTGTTTACTCGTCAACTTGTTTACTACTGACTGCTAACCATTTACTGACTACTGTTGACTGCTAACTGATGACTATCAACTGTTGACTGTCTCGAAATCGCCAATCACTGAATAGAATTGCTCGTCTGTTACCCCAATTTGTCTACAAGCCAACCGTGCTGCATCCAAGTTTTGTAAGTTTAGTTCACCCGAAATCTTCAACGGAATATCGCCATATTTGGTCTCTAGAATTGTAATTTCATCATCCACTTTATGAACAGGTGTATTGTAAGGAAACGGAACAATATCGCGACGAAGTTTCTCTACCATCTGATTCAGGTTTTCATCCCCATTGAAATAAATCAATCTCCCCTGCACTTCCATCAATTCAGTAAACTGTCTGAACTGCTCCACGTAATTTTCAAAGGTTGGAAACACATTGGTATAATCGTCTGCAATACCGGTAAGCACTGCAATATGAGGTTTGTATAAGTGAAATTTTGGGCGTTTATCTATTGGAGAAGTCAGGTATTCATCACCTTCGAAAACAGCTATACGCGATTCGTAAGATAATTTCACTAAATTGCATGAACCGTCAATTTGAGAACCAACCATGTAATCAACTTCGATCTTAAGTTGTTTCAACACATAAAGAATCATGGCAGTGGTAGCTGTTTTACCATGACTACCTCCCACCACTATACGCGTTTTGCTACGGGTCTGTTGAAACAGATATTCGGGAATAGAGTAAATTTTAAGTCCCAACTCCTTAGCGCGCAACAATTCCGGATTATCAATAGTTGTATGTATGCCTAAGACAACAGCATGAAGACCTTTGTGCAGACGATCCGGAAACCAACCCATTTTTTCAGGCAATAAACCATGTACCTTTAAACGGCTGTATGCCGGTTCTAAAATTTCATCGTCGGAACCTGTTACCTCAAAGTTATTCTTCTTGCTGATTGCAATAGCTAAATTGTGCATTGCGGCACCACCTATGGCTATAAAATGGACTCTTTGCATACAAGTTGGTTGGGTGATAGTTTTTACTTATTTTTGTCCAGTAATTATTACAACGCAAATGTACTAAAAAGTTCGTAAACATTGATGAAGGGCAAAACTAGCTTAGCGCTGCAAATCAACCGATGAACCCTTTAGGCATAACCAAATTCAACCCATTACAGCAATGAAATTATATAAAATAGAAACCGGAACTTTTCAGGTAGATGGTGGTGCTGCCTTTGGCGTAGTGCCCAAACGTGTATGGCAAAAACGCTATCCGTGCAACGAAGAGAATTTCGTTCGGTTAGCTATGCGCTGCCTACTCATCGAAACAGGCGACAAGCTTATCCTTATTGATAGCGGAACAGGTGACAAACAACTTGAGTATTTGAAATACTATGATTTTGTGGGAGTTATCAGTTTTGAAACTGAGCTAAACAAACTTGGATTCAGCTGCTCCCAGATTACCGATGTGGTGTATACACATTTGCATTTCGACCATTGCGGAGGAAGTACCCGTTACAATTCCGATAAAACTGTCGTTGAACTCACCTTTCCAAATGCCACGCATTGGGTGGGTGAAACACAATGGAAAAACTTTCTGAACCCCAATATCCGCGAAGGTGATTCTTATTTTCCGGAAAACATACAGCCCATTCACGAAGCAGGCAAACTAAAGCTGGTAAGCGAAAATCAATGGCTGTGTCCAGATGTAGAATTACGATTATTTAACGGGCATACAGTAGGACAACTCGTCAGCTATATCCATTCCGATGAAAAAACCTATGTTTATGTTGGCGATGTGATTCCGCTTGCAGCTTGTCTACCTGTGGCCTGGATTTCAGCCTACGACACCTACCCAATTACGGCCATGGAAGAGAAAAAAGCCTTGCTCGACGAGGCTGTTGAAAAGAAACAAATTCTTTTCTTCGAACACGATGCCTACACCGAGTGCTGCACTGTAAAAGAGGTTTACGGAAAATACCGGGTGGACGAAAGCTTTGGGCTATAAGGCAGACCAGAATGAGCAAATATGAATAAAGAACAAAGAAACGCAAAACAATGAAAATCAATCATTATTTTGCGTTTCTCTATTAAAACAGCTATTTCCTCTGGCCAATAAAAACTTGTAACTCTTTAATTGCCATTTATAATATTTATTTCTTTGATATATCTGCCCATTTCATTCAATAATGCAGCATCTACCTTCTTTATATATTTTCCTAATTCTGCATACTTCATTTGGAACGATTTCTTGATAATATCCACTTTGCTATTCAATAATAGTTGAGTTTTGATATCCTCGAAGGTGTGTCCGTATTTCTGCGTTTCGAGCAATAAAGCGACACAACAGACCAGACTATTTTCGCCAACACCATTAAGGGTAAAATCGGAGAAACCCATACCCACCAAAAAATAGTCGCCACTATTCATTTCATCCTCGGTTAATAGCGTATCAAAACCAGCGATACTATTGCGGTTGCCTATCTCAATTAAACCATTCAAATCGCCATATTTGGTTCCAACTAAGCTTTTTAGTTTAGAAACATTTTGATTGTTGTTTATCATAATTTTAGGTTTATCGTTTATACATACTATGACAGTCAGAAATGAACATCCCACCAGTCAAACTGGAAGATTTTAGTCCTATTTCTATTTCTGCATAGCCTCCTGTTTTACGTTGGAAGCGATATAACCCGAACGATAAGTCGGGATAATTGTCTTACATTAAAAATTCCACAATAAAAATAATCAATATTTAATCAGAAATACAATTTCAGCTCAATTATCTTTGGACATTGTTAAAAGTCAACACGCTCGTTTTCAATAAAATACCTTTCAAAAACAAACTGTTTTTGGACATCTTAAATTTGTCCACTGGACAAAGGCTAAAAAAAGGGAAAAGAAGCGGAGTTTAACAGCCTCTGAATAAAAAAAAAATCCAAATCATTCAACAGATTTAGCCATTAAAAACTGCATTGGTGTAAATAAACGCTGCATCAAACTCCGATTTTCGGTAATTATCTCAGCACTGCCGGTTAGCTCACCGGAGAATTTCATCTCTTTGTTGATGGTTGAGCGCAATCCTTTGGGAAATTCGACTTCCACCGTATAAAGGTTATCGTTAGACACTAACGAAATACAGCGGGTTTTTGCTTGTAAAAAACCATATTCGAGATAGGGATAGCCCGCCACCTTGATATTCACTTTCTGATTTATCTTTACTTTCCCCGAACCGGAAGCAGGAATTTTCACTTTGCCTAGCAATTGTCCCGGCTTATGTGAAACGATAGCAAACACTTTTTCGCCAGCATTTATAAATTGATTTCGTTTCCAGAAAGTATTGAACGTGACCACTCCCGACTGCGACGCTATCAATAAATAGCTTTGTTGCCAATTCTCAATCGCAGCTATCAATTCTCTTTGCGCAGATTTTAATTCCGAAAACAGTTGATGCTTTTCCTGTAAATACTGCATGGACATTTTGTCTACCGACTCCTTCATTTGAGAAGATTCTACATTTACGAGCGATATAGATGTTTGTAATTGCTGAAGTTCCTGCTGCTTGTTTAAGTATGTTTGTTCTGCATTTTCTATATCTGAAGTTGAGATTACCTTTTGCACATAAAGCGTTTTATCTCTCTCATAGGCCGATTTAGAGATCATCAATTCTCGCTTTTTCATCTCCAATTGTCGTTGAAGGTTGGAAGAGTAAACACTTCTATTGATAATCTGCTTCTGTAACGAACCCTTTTCCTGGGTGGTCAGATTCAGAGTTAGGAAATTATCAAAGTTCATTGTTGCTTTCGTAAAGGCTGAAAAACTTGATTGTAAAACTCCTAATTCGAAAGATTTCATCAACAACTCCTTCGGAATGTAAAAACTTGAATCTGAAATTTGAACTGTTGCAAGCAGTTTAGTCATACCTTGGACATCAGTAGTTGAGGCTGAGTTATCAATTACAGCCAACAAATCGCCTTGCTTAACTTCTTGTTTATCGGAGCAAAGCAGTTCTTTCATTTTGCCGGTAGATTTGGCTACCAACCAAACGGGCGGATTCTCTGTTGTTATCACCACATCACCTTCAACAATATCAGGATAACGGAAAAAGAAACTACCGACAAACAATACCAACATCACGCCGCAAATAATAGAAATACCATATCTGATTAACGAATGTGGTGGACGCGACAATATCTCTTGCACTTCATCACTGCGTAATTCTATTACCCCTAGCCCCTGAAGGGGAACTGAGTTAGTTTCATCTTGTATCTTCTTGTCTTTGTTCGTCATATAAAATTTTCAAGCAATCGTCAGCAATATTTTTTATTCCCCTTTAGGGGTTAGGGGTTCTTCTCTCTAGGGGTTGGGGGTCATAACTCCAGTTGATTCTTTACTAATTGATAATAGGCACCTTGTTTCTTTGTCAGCTCCTGATGTGTGCCGATTTCCACAATTTCCCCTTTTTCGAGTACAACAATCTGATCCGCATTTTTCACGGTACTGAGTCGATGTGCAATAACCACCGATGTTCGTCCCTTAAAAAAACGTTGCAAGTTGTCCATAATTACCCGCTCATTATTTGTATCCAGGGCATTGGTAGCTTCATCCAAAAAGACAAAAGCCGGATCTTTATATACAGCACGTGCTATGAGTATTCGCTGTTTTTGCCCCTGACTCAATCCATGTCCTTCATTTCCTATTTTGGTATTGTACGATAAAGGTAAGGACTCTATAAATTCTCGAATGTTAGCAGTAATCACGGCATTTAGTAATCGTCCCTTATCAATTATCTCAACACCCGGAGCAATGTTTTTAGCGATACTATCCGAAAAAATAAAACCATCCTGCATCACCACTCCACACCGCTTGCGCCACTCGCGTATGCTATAATTCTTAAGGTTGTTTTCGCCTAACAGGATATCTCCTTTTTGTAAAGGGTAGAAACCGAGCAACAACTTAATCAGGGTTGTTTTTCCACTACCGCTTGTACCCACTATGGCTGTTTGCTTTCCGGTGGGAATGGTTAGATGAATACCTTTTATTACAGGTTCACCTATAGAAGTAGCATCATAACCAAAAGTAGCCTGTCTGAGCACTATGTCTTTGTAAGTAGGTATCTCACGAATTCTCGATTCATCCTTCGCTTCCTCATCCTCTTTATCGTGCACTTCGCTCAGACGTTCTAAACTAAGTTTCGCATCCTGTGTTTCACGCAAAAAAGAAATAAGTTGATCCACAGGACCATTCATCTGACCAATAATGTATTGTACTGCCATCATCATGCCCAGCGTCATTTTCCCATCGATAACCAGTTTGGCAACCAAAGCAGTGATAATAATGTTTTTTGATTGATTAATCAACACGGCTCCCGAATCCTGATACTGTGCCAATGCCAGTCCTTTTATTTGTAACCGAAACAGCTTGGCCTGAATGCGCTCCCACTCCCACCGTTTCTGCTGTTCGCAAGCGTTGAGTTTTATTTCCTGCATACCCGTTACCAGCTGTATCACATTGCTTTGATTGGCCGATTGCTGTGCAAAGTTTTTATGATCCAATTCTGCCCTGCGCTTCATAAACAGCCATACCCATGCAAAATACAAAGCACTCCCTACAAAGAAAATAGCAAAGATCGTAAAGCTATAGAGCAACAAAACAATGCTGAAAATAAAAATATTGAAAACTGAGAAAAGAATACTCAGACTGGAATTGGTCAGGTAATTCTGAATGCGACTATGATCGTTGATGCGCTGAAGAATATCCCCCACCATTTTGGTATCGAAATACCCCATGGGCAATCGCATCATCTTGATCAGAAAATCCGAAATCAGCGAAATATTAATCCGCGTACCCAAGTGCAACAATATCCAACCACGGATAAAACCGACGGCTGAGCTACTAAAAACAAGCACCAATTGAGCTATCAGCACCAAATAAACAAACCCTATATTCTGTGCTGAAATACCAAAGTCGACAATGGACTGGGTTAGGAACGGCAACATTAGTTGTAACAAACTGCCAAAGAGCAAGCCCAAAAACAATTGAACTATCAGTTTTTTATAGGGACGCAGATAAGAAAAGAGAAAAGAGAACCCTTTTCGGTTTACTTTCTCATCCTCCTGTTCGTAAAAATCAGGAGACGGCTCCAACAGCAAGGCGACCCCCATATCTTTACCTTCATCTTTAGTACTAATCCAGCAACGACAAAACTCTTCGCGGGTATATTTTAGTTTTCCTGCGGCAGGATCTGCAACATAAATAGTATAAATCCCTCTTTTTGTTCTTATATCATACACCACCACAAAATGTTGTTGATTCCAGTGCACAATGCAGGGCAAGGGTGCTTCACATAAATCGTCGAACGACACTTTTACTCCTGTGCTACGAAACCCGATATGCTCTGCCGCCTCACTAATACCAAGCATAGAAACTCCCTCACGGGTTATCAACGATTTTTCTCGCAAGCCTTCGAGCGAAAATACACGGCCATAATGAGCCGCCATCATGCGTAAACAGGTAGGGCCACAATCCATGGCATCATGTTGGTGGTAAAAGGGAAAAGTCATCTATGTTTTGTGTGATATTATTTTATGGAATCGGGTCTTTGAATCTAAAAGCGCGGATTAAAAAAATCATCTAATAGCAGTTTCTATTTTCGGTGTTTCTTGTATATTTCCAATCTGGTGGGACAATTGCAAACAGTATTGTGTCCGTAGCTCATCCGGTACTGGCACAAGCGGTCGACACATTTTACGAACAAAATCTTAGCACCCACACAATAAGTTACAGGCACGTTTAGGCAGCAACTATCGTTTTTGTCTCGCAAGCAATCAAAATTTTTTCTGCAGTGAGCCGTCTTTCTTAAAACTACACTCTCAATTTCCATCAATCTGTCCATATTTACTTATTACTATCACAGTTCTGTTTATGTAAGCGAACATGAGGCTATCAATTACGAGTAACTTTACTGTTACCGATCAAATACTTCCTACCAGCGTTTTTACGATAAGGTGTAGGATGCTGTTTTTAAACTCATCTACATTAACCTATTTCTTTATTCGGGTTACGCGAATTCCGACTCGCGGCATTTATATTAATGCGAGTCGGAATTCCTGCATTGTCACGGGTATGGAGACCCATACCAGCGGGGAAATAGAAACAATGTTGCTTTGTCAGGACACCGATGCCTGTACATCTAAAATCAACATAGAATTTTGAGATGAAGGGGTAGCACTGTTCAGGTTTATTGTAATCTGTTTTCCAGCCAAATCAAACGATATAGTGGGTAAGGCGAATATCTTGATAGGTGGAAATCTCAACACATTCCCGATAAGCGGACCGAAGACAGCATTTAATGCAGCCGACAAACCTGCTTGCAACGGATAGAATAACCAATTGATCCAACTGGGAATACCCCAATCAAAACTAAAGCTTGGAATAGGAATACCTTCGATAGCAATATAAACATCACCATTAATTACCATAGGCTGAAATGTTACCGATAGAGAAGCTGTTGCTCTTGGACCGAATGACACATTGGACAAAGGCCACGGTGTATGAAGGGTTAGTTGGGCAAGCGCATCGGCTACAATTGTTGCCGACAGACTACCATCACCATTTACCTTGATATTTGTTGGTGCATGTACCTGAGCTTCAACTCTACCGTTAATAATATCCCAGTCGAAACCGGTACCGGGACCCAGTGGAAATGGAATGGAGGCTGCCATCTCAAGTACGGTAGTATCCAATCCAATAAATACGCAATTCGATGGCCACGATGCAGGTGCAGGAATATCGGGTTGGGTAGTTCCTAATGCAGCATAGGTTACCAAATTGGGCTGTTGAACAGCAGGAACAGGTAAGCTAACTGCTAGTGATTGGTATTGAAGCGCAGGAATAGAAATAGGGCTCAATATGTTTTTATTCAAATAAGGAATGAAAAATGGTATAAATGCCTTATTCAGCAAATCTTCCAATGTAGGGTTTGCCGGATTAGTAGCTATAGTAGCCGACACGGCCTGTACAGTTAATAAGTTCTGTCCGCCAACAGTAGATGTTTGAATATTTATAATGGCTGTCACCATTGCCTGCACGGCTGTAGGAGAACCTCCTGCCGTGTAGTTGATAGTCAAAACGGCACTTAAATTAATTGCAAACGAAGCGCCTGCCACCAAATCAACTATTTTTGCCGTCTCTTTCGTAGATAAATCGGATGTAGCTCCAAGCTGATTCGTTTTCAGCATATCCGTAATATGGCTTCTTATCAACGAAGATGAAGCAAAATCAATTGTTGGCGCAGTATTAACATCAAATCCTACCGAGCTTATACCTAGCTCTTTTACATCGATAGTACTCTTAAAGAGGTTTGGGTAAACACTTGTATGTACCTCTAAAATAAGTCTGTTTAGCGTGGAATTATCCATTCCCGCAGCAATGTTGTAATTCATAAGATCTATTTATTTAAAGTTAGATTATTTGACATACTGTAAAATAACTTCGTTTTTTTGAGTGGTTTCCTGACTCCACTTTTCCTGAGTCCGCACAATTGTATCGCGTGGTACTTTATAAAAAAAAACTATCTTCTTTTCCGGTAATGGTCATTGGTCGACGAGTTTTTATAATGCCCGCCTTTGTGTGAACTGCCATGACCACCGGCATAATATCCGCTATGGTACGAGCTTCGGTGAGTAGAATAGGAACTATGACTCGTATAACTCCGATGCCCCCTAGCCGAAATGGGAGATGTAAATGAGGCTAAAATAACGGAGATTAAAAATCCAATAAGGAATAATTTTCTTTTCATACGATTTGTTGTTTGAGTATATTTTAACAGGGAAAGCTGGAACTTTTCTGCCAATAGGCGGAAAGGCTCTGCTAACACGACGAAGTTTGGAAAATTCGACGATCATAGATTTATGTTTTCAAAAATAAAACTATCTCCCTTTGCATTGCATTGACACGGGTCTGACGACCCGTGCCAATGTTGATACAGCATTATTAAATTAAGCTTCTCTATCCTTTGCTGACGGAGGACCAGGCCATACACCTTTTACATCGATATGCCTTATATATGCAGTAGCCCATTGGTTGATAGGATTTCCCCACTTAAATGTTTTTTTAGTACCACTAGCAGTGAATGTTACATCGTATTTTAAATCTGTTGCATCAATAGGAATATCTGAGATAGCACTCCTCATTCCACCAGAAGCAGAATTGGTCTCTTTTACCGTTTTCCCATTTACTTTGTAAGTAAGAGAGCCGTGTGCAATATAAGTTCCACCATTTCTATTGTCCAGGTATAATTCTAATGAGTGTACCAAACCTGTCCAATTAGGAATAATGAATGTACCATCGAAAGAAGCTACTTTAAATGCAATTGGAACATCACCATCTGCCAACTTATTTGATTCGCTTGGCCACAGATGTATATCCATCGATGAACTCTCTGATTTATTTACATACGACCCGTTACCTGAAAGTGAATTACCCAACATTTCATTTACTCCTGAAGCCGAACCGGAAATAGAAAAGTTACTGGCTTTTGATTGAGCACCAACATTCAATCCACTCTTGGCATAAATGACATCGGTAACAATACAAAAGCCTTGAGTAATGCCAGCATCTGTAGCCATGTTAGCCTTTTTTGCTGTTTCTTTCAACCAAGCAAATTGATTTTGCATTAGTTCTGTAAAATCGTCAAGAGAAGATTCTCTTGTAGTTGCAAATGAAGAGCTAATTGAACCAGCCTCCGTAAATCCCCACGATACTTTTATACCTGCAGTAATCTTAAGGCCAGTTTCCGGATCAATTACATTACCTTTAAATTCTACATCCGACTGTTGCTCGGTGATTTTATCCGATTTTACGGTCCATTTTTGAGAGACTGGTCGATCCACTAGTTTAGAACCCGGAATCATTTCGTTAATTAATGTAAAATCCCCATTCTTTAGATCAACAATTCCAACTGCGCCTGGTACAATGTTTACATCTAAAGACCAATTTCCCCATAAAGTGGGACGATCTTTTCTTAAAAGTGCTGTAAAATTACAATTCCAATTTGACATCTTGTTTTGTTTTAAATGATTAATATTACAAAGTTTACTGTGATTCCTTAAATAAATCGGTCAGTGGGTTTAACAATTATCAAAACCCCAACCACTACAAAATCAGCCTACTCCCCGCTTTCAGTCATCTTATTCGATTTTTTAAAAAATAGATATCTTTCCTCCTTTCTATGCATTGGCACAGGGGCAGTGGGTTGTTATTTAGCAAATCCATTTCCTTTATCCACAAAAGTGCAAAGCGACCACAGCAACTCCCGAAGAACCACACCACCATTAAAAGCTGCTACATAATTTTGTACAGACGATACATCATCATCAAAATGTCCGAATCGATCTGTTACCGGCGAAATAAAGATAATGGGAGCTTTAGTACTTATTTTCACTACTCCGTGAGTGGTTTCTATCGTGTCGGGATCTTTTTTTACGACCAGATTGAATTCTTTCCGAGCAGCCTCATCTACTTGCGTGTACATTCTATAATCGGTTACATTGATGGAACTAACTACCGATATAGCATCGGAAGCTAAACATACAAACGGATTGGCAGGGGAATGAGGAGGTATCAGGAAATCTGAAGTGACTACCGCGTTAAACGTGTCATTAATTAGTGCAAACATTTTAGCGTTTACATTCGACGGCATCAATTGATTAATTTTCTTCGGATTCAGATTACTCTGCGGATTGCCGGGACAACCATTATAAAGAAATGAATTGGCACCGATAAGCACAGAACCGTTCATCGAATCATCATAAGGGCAATTGGCTGTACTTACACTTATCACCAAATCCGGACTGTCAACAAGTGCCGAAGGCAAAACCCGAAACTTCTCTTGCGAACTCGAAGCATTTTTGGTTGGATCCATTAAATCCTCGATACACCAAACCGATATATTCAAACAGGTACTGCCACTGGACAACTGAAAGCGCGCACGTACAGCAGTTCTGTTATTGGCATTAGCATCCTTCAGATTTTTAGGACTATTGAATACCGACGGAAAGGGCAATAAATGAGATACAAGTGGAGTTTTAGCCGTAAGTGCCTGATTAGTCATGGCATTCAGTAACGGTTCTGTTTCCCAACTCTTGTTTACAATAACAGTAATGTTCTTTGATTTAGTCATAATGAAACCTCCTGTTTAAATAAGTGTATATTTATCGCGATAATTTCTATTCTACTAAGTATAATTTAAAACTCTCTTGCCTTTGTATTGTATTGGCACAGTTTACAAAATCTCTCAAGCCGGGGATATTATTTTATAAATTGCTTAGTTTTGGTCAAAAACTCCGACTGCCCCTCGTTTGCAACGAGGGGGTAGCTGGTTCTTTGTTTTCAACAAAGAGAGAAACAGCTGCATCACACTACATCTATTTCTACAACGCTGCTTAGCCCTGCATAATTTCTGGCTGAACTATATAAGTATTCTTCGGCTCGTGCAACTAATCCTGTCCTCACCGGATTCTCATGAATATAATTAATCCGTTGATCAATCATTTCTGTTGTAGTCAGCTCCACCGGATGGCTCTTATCTTGCCAAAACCTGTATTTTTCAATGCGGTTATCAAATTTACCGGCAAACTCAAACCTATAAAGCAACCAATCTCTTCTGCTTTCGGGGCTGGTTTGTATTTGGTCAAGCACTGCTTTTGCTGTAAATTTCTTAAAATCTCGTAGAAAGTCGGTCATTCTAAACGGAAGTTCAATACTACAAACCAGATGCATATGGTTGGTCATTAAACACCAGGCGTACAGCTTCAAACCTTTGTGTTTTCTACAATAATCTAACGACCCGGCAATGATACTCCTGTAACTCTCTCGCGTAAAAACATCTACCCATTCCACAACAGTAAATGTGAGAAAATAAACTGCATCTTGTTTTACTATTCTGTAATTCTCTGATGACATATAAAATTTCGTATTGTTTACCTTATCCTTGCTGCTTCGTTACAGACCTGTAACCCCTCCTGCCACGTTACAAACGTTCAACCAGCAACCCGCGTTACAAACGAGGGGCAGGGTGTCAGGGAGTGAACATCTCTTTACTTTTTCTTTTTAGCAGCTTTTAGTACTTTCTTTTCTTCACCATCCAGTTTTCGTTGAAGTTTCTTTACATCTTCGGCTACAGGAAGATTTTCAGGAATAATCCCTCTTTGGGTAAGCATATTCCGGACTGCCAGATTATTGTCAACATGTTCTTTTTCTATTTTCGGTTGACCTTTAAGGTCTTTATTTTGCACATTCAGCCCAGTCATTTCGGCTGCTAAATCCTTGGCTTTAATAGTTATTGTAGGTAAAAAATCGGCTAATGGCCGACTGCCTGGGACACCCATCTTTCTTTTCAGGGTTTGGGTACTGAGCCTGAAAAGAGCCTGATCGCCTTTGCTTCTGATGGTAGCAAATCCTTGTCCATCCACTCCTCTTTCGTACAATATGCCTGAAAGTTGTTTCTCTGTTTGACTCAGTTTTTCGCGTGCTTTCACCCGTTCAAACTCCAGGATGCGTTGCTCTACTATTTCAGCTCTACGTGTTTGTACCGCAAAATAGTTTTGAGCAAAGGCAATTTCTTCTTTCCTACTGTCGCCATTTTGTGCAATGAGATAGCATGCGTAACGGGTTAGAAGGATATCATCTATTTCCTTTTCAGCTCCTTTAGGCATAGGGATCGTTTTCCTGACGTCAGGAAAATGATAATCCACCTCCTCTCCCGCATTTCTGCAGGCATCTTTGGCTTTTTGGATAACTTTCTCAAAGTTTTCCCATTTGGAATATCCCAATAAATCTTGTAATTCGCGGGCACTCCAACACTCCACACCTTCAAATTCAGATGCTGCCTCCTCAAAGCGGATAAATAATTGTTGTATTTCTTCTGTTTTCATGTACGTAAGTATATATTCAGGCATGAACGATCCTATCTAAAGCTATTATCCCCCACTATACAATTGCGTGAGGCAGAGATCTGACCACGTTACAAACGTTCAACCAGCAACCCCTCGTTACAAACGAGGGGCAGGGTGGTTTACCACATTGAGTACAATAATAGGTTCCTTTGTCTGTCTTTTTACCCGTGCTTGGCATATAATATTCTATGATTAAATAAATATATTTTTCCGCTACAGCGGAGGAAGTGTTATTTCAGTTCTTTTGTTTTTGAATTAACCGTTTCAAGTCTTTTCTCGTAACTATCCCAAGGTATTCTATACCGAATACATATATTATGTTTTCTAACGTCAGCTCTGAATTTACGTACTAATTGATCAGTCCATTTTTCATGAATAAAATAATCTTCTAATGATTGATGTCGCTTATGAGAATTATAATTATCATAAGTTTGATTCAATGGTCTGTAGCGGCAATCTGAGATTTGAACTCCCCACTCATAGCATTTCTTTCTCTTATTCTCAAGTTCTTCATAATCATAATCCCAATTGTAAATCATGAAAATAAAAATATCTTTCATTTTATAACCTACATTTTCTAAAATAGATAACCAATTCTCAACCTGCGCAAATGACTCATATCTAAAATCCCATGCTAAACGAATATTCTCAAATCTTGCTCTTTTAAGCGCTATTGCATATTTCGGATTTTGCTCAAGAATTCGCCCATCAAAGCCACTTTGACACTCACATTTCAAGAATCTATTATTATGCATTTTCGTTGAAAGCATATCTAAGATATCAGTGATATGAGGATTGGCCAACATATTATTATCATAGAAGATTAGCTTATTACTGCAAATTTCAGATTCAATTTCTTCGGCACTTTTGTAACTTTCCTTTTCAATTCTCCAAATTCCACAAAAAGCACATTTGTTAGTGCAACCTCTCATGCCATGGATTATTTGATAGTCTACATTTACGAGATCATAAGCGGGCTTACATTTATCCGCTAATAAGTTCTGACCTGTAAAAACTTCATCACACTTTGTATAATCTTTACAATGCTCTGGTAATAGAGTTGCGTAAATACCACCAACAGTAATTTTCGCTTTTGGAAACAAGTCCCGATAAAAATCGACTGATTCTTTTACATACTCAGACCAATATGTAAACAAGGACGTAATTTTTATTTCATCGGGAATAAATGTTGGCCACTGATTTCCTCTTATCAGTTCAATTGAATGTCCATTTTTCCTGTACAAAGAGGCTAACTTCAGCAAACCTATAGGTAAAAAGCTTGAATGATTTCTACTTTTGTTGGGTATTGGAAAATTCGGTTCTACAAGAAGTATGTTCATCATCTCAACTTCGAGTTACTAAAAACATATTCGAATATTATCTCGAATAATGCTATCACTTCATTAGGAATTAGTTTAACTTTTGTTGGATGAGCACAATTATTTCTATATTGATAATAATTTTTCAATTTATCAAATTGAGTTTTATCAACAATATCAATATAACATATATAGCAAAGGACCTGCATGTCTCTTGAAGCTTCTCTTATTTCTTCAATGTCTTTTACATCTGTCTTGAAATTTCCGCACCAATGTTTATAAAATGTAGCCTTCTTATTTTGCATCTCCTTTGACTTCAAATTAAAGTCATTGATATTCTTATTTATCAGATTCAACAATTTGCTAATTAGGCCAGACCAAATCATTAATGTAGATGCCTTTAAGCAGCCGTTTGACAAGCATTTTAAAGCCTCTTGAATGTACTCTAATTCTTCTTTTGTAAATGTTTTTCCAATACTATCATATTTCTTTTGAATATCTTTAATAGTTGTTTGTTCTATTTGACTTAGCTTTATTGGTTCGTAATCATTACTTTCAGTCTTATTTCCTTTTGATTTTGGGTCAACAACTGTATTTGATTTATTGGCATTCTCACTCGGGATAATGTTTGTTTTATTACCTGAAGGTTTATCTGAATCATCAGAATTAGTTGCACTACCTGATTTCTTAGTATTCTTATTTTTGAAATTTTCAACTTTAAATTGTTTATATCTTTCTACAACATCATTCACAGTCATTCTAATATTATTGAAAAAATCTTCTATCAGATGTATTGCTTTGGGATCATCTAAAACATCAATAAATTGATAACCATCTACTTTTTTTTCTCTTCTAAGAAATCGAGACTCATTTGAAATTACTTTTGTCTTAGCTTTTTTTACAATGACAGATCGAATATCCTTATCAGCAAACTTTAACGAAGGAAAGTTTCTTTTAATTTTAGGAATTAAAACTTTTTCAGTTTCAATTAAATAGCTCAAGGCTACTTCTTTATTAAATACGTATTCTATGTGTTTATCTTCGTACAAGGTTAGATAATATAGTTCTTTTACTTTATTATCCGGAGCATTAGTTATATCCTTAATCCTAATTTGTAAATCTTTTTCAGATATTTCAGGGTTTTGAAGCTTAATATCCTCAACAATTCCTTTTATTGATTTAGCCTCTGCTATTTTCGTCCAAATCTTTCGTAGCATATGTAACTGATATGCTAGAATCTTGCCATCAATTTCGGATTCAGCTATTAATGCAGGAACTGTTTGTAGTGATATGCTTAACGAAGCATGTAAACGTCTTTCTCCATCTATTAACACATATTCAAATCCATCATGCATCTCTTTTTTTATGATAAGTGGTTCAAGTACACCATATGTTTTTATTGATTTCACTAAATCTTTAAAATCAGGATCTTTTAAAATAGATTCTGCTTTCTCACTTCGCGGATTATGTTTATCAAAATCAATCTTTGATGGGTTAATAAATTTGAGTTCCTGTTCAAGTGTTTGCATATTCTCTGAATTAATAGTTATTGAATTGAGAGTAAAATTAAAATCTATAAAATCTTTTCTTTCTCTTCGGATTTAATTGCTTCTTTGATTCTGGTTATGTTGATTAATTTCCGAAGTCTCTTTATTGGTATTATATTGGTTTTGCTGCTGGCAATCTTTTATCTTACACAAAACAACTCCCTTCCCCACCTGCTTACGCAGCCAAGGAAAGGAGCCGATTATTTACTTTGTTTCAGTAGGTGTATCGTCAGTTTTTGTTGGAGTTGGTTTGTTGTTGGCAGCTTTGAGGGCTTCGTTTAGTTCGAGCGAAAGTGCTGTCCAACTGTTATCAATTTCGGACATAGCGTCCACGTAGTTTACATAGTTGCGCAGGGATGTAGCCATATGCTTGTAGAGTGAGGAGGCTGATTCCATGCCTCGTAGTATCGAATCGGCTTCGGACTGTCCGCCTACTAATTGTATGAAGTCGGTTTGCGATGCTTTAAGAAGTGTAAAAGCTTCGGTAAGATTCAGCCGCTGCAACCGCATCATGTTTTCGGGTTTATCAAAGTCCAGTATCAATTGATTGAGATGGGTAGATTCGTCATCGTATGAGTAATGATATAAATCCGCACCATGCAGGTCGATGATAGCTTTCAAATCTAACGCATCCTGATGAAACGCAATTCCATCGAGTTGAATGAAGCCCCAGATTGCATTTTTGATTCCCAGAAAGCGATTGTCGCGCAACAGATCGGCTTTCGCCACATTTTTCCCTTTACCACTGTAACCGGGTTTATCAATCACTGCATGATAGGCGGTGTTTGCTTCCGTCAGTTTTTGTAAAAATGGTAAACTCGCTACAAGGTTTACATACATTGGCTTCACAGAGATTTCAATAACTCGTGTAGCCAAGTTGGCAATAACGCCAACGCTTAGATTCCAAAAGTTTTTATTCATAATAATGTAATCAAAAAAAAGGTTATAAATTGATTTTATAGTTACCGCATTGGGCGGTTGCTTTCCAATTTTCAGGAGACATTTGCCGTAGTATTCTGCAAAGCTTTAATTTTCATGAGACCTTTCCGGAATGATTCTGCGAAGCTCAAATTTTTCTGAGACCTTTCCAGAATCGTTCTGCTAAGGTCAAAGTTTTGTGATACGTTTCCAGAATCGTTCTGCAAAGCTCAAAGTTTTCTGAGACGTTTCCGGAACAGTTCTGCAAAGCTCAAAGTTCTGTGAGACATTTCGCGCAGCAGAAAGCTGATATTAGTAGCCTCTAAGGCTACTGGGAAATTTTTATTACCGACCGGGTTATTTTTCAGAGATGCGGTTATCAATCTCTGTTTTCTGGTTCTATCGTTTTAGGTCTTTATTTTCAAAAATATCCGGCAAGTAGCTTTTAACACTACTTGCCGGACTAGCCAAGGTTACTCTTTCACTTTACGTTACTCTCTCTAGTTCACAAACAAAAAAACAATTTTTACCTCTACACCCAAACTTGTGTGATAGTACCATCTGAGTTCTTAACATCAACCCAATATCCGCCATCAATCTTTTTCATTTGTGTTGCACTTAATTTTGAAAAGCTTGCTACATCTTTTTTCACTTTTTTCATACTCATATCTTTTAGCGATTAATTTGATGTTGCAATATTATAGCTATTTTCATTAACAATATCTCACAAGATTCTACTAATTTTCTCACAAGACTCTCACTTTTAATACAAAAAACATTAATACCAAATAGACAAACTGAAATATCCGACAATAAACAGTGAAATAGATAACTAACAGGCCTCATATTTTAATTTAATTTCAGTACTTTTGGCAAGAAATAACAAACTAGAATTTCACTTATGAGAACTTTGTGAGATTCATGTGAGATCAGCATAAAAAACTAGTCGTACAGACTTACTGATAACTGTTTACTGATAACTGAAAAAATGTCGCCAAAACACATCTCTTATATCGTGGGTATCTGCTTGCTTTTTATCATGGCAACGCAGGCGTATCTGGTGTACGATTATTACCAAACTACCCGAGCGGGACTAGTCCGCGAATCGGATGCCATTTTGCAAGAAGTATTTAGGAAAGATTTAAGTATAAGAAGTCAAGTTTACAAACACTCGGTAGGTGAAGATACCCTGAAAACTCCACCCCCATCCACCAAAGAAAATACTGCTTCGACAAGCATTAAACTTGCAAGAGAATATAAAGACAATGTTACCACGCTACTTGATTTAACCATAAACAATTTTATAAGTAAATCAGTCCCGGTAAATTTGAATAAACTGGATAGCATTACCGAAATAATCTTAGCATCCCGACAGATTCATTCAGCCTATATTATCAATCTGGTTAATCCAACTAACAAGCGAGTACTACAGCAATCTAAAAAAAGGTTCATCAGTTCGATTCTAGTTGTGCCGTCCAAACCGCTACAGATAGATTTGGAGAATAAGAAATCCCTCCAACTAATATTGGTCAATCCCTTTGGAGTGATTATCACGCGAATGGCGTTAATGCTGGCGAGTTCATTAGCATTGTCCGTAATTTGTCTGTTTGCATTTCGTTTTTTGCTTATTACCCTGGCTCGTCAGAAACAATTGGTGGCGTTCAAGAATGAGTTTCTGGGCACAATTGCCCATGAGCTTAAACGCCCGGTGGCCAGCCTGACGGTAAATCTGGATTGCCTCGCTATGCCGGCTTTTGCGAATGATAAGGCAAAGCGGGAATTGTTGGTTAGTAAATCGATGAATGCCACTACCGAGCTGAACGACACGATACATATGATAGTGGCACTTGCAAAAGAGGAAGAAGGACTGTTGGTCACTGACAAACAGCAGATAGACTTACGACAGCTGCTCGACGAATTGAAAGCCCGCTTCGTAAACAATGCGTACAAAGGGGTAGAAATACAAAACGTATACGAGGCTGATGAACTAATGGTAACAGGCGACAGAAGGTTGCTCAGTCAGTGCTTTGCCAACCTAATAGATAATGCTATCAAGTACTCGAACAACGAAGTGCTAATCACCATCACCCTTAGAAAAAAAGCTGACCGGATAGCAATTTCGATAAAAGACAATGGCTTCGGCATCCCGCCCGAAAAGCTACCAACTATATTTGAGAAATACAGTCGCGCCCATACCGATAACGCTAAAATAAATGGCTACGGAATAGGACTCAACTATGTAAAAACAATAGTGGAGAAACACAAAGGCGAAGTAAGTGTACAGAGCGAAGTTGGCGTGGGGAGCGAGTTTGTGGTGAAGTTGGTCAGTTGACAATAAACAGTTAGCAGTAAACAGTTAGCAGTAAGCGGTAAGCGGTAGACAAGTTGACGAGTAAACAAGTACACAGTCTATTTATTAGATTACGCACAATAAATAACCATTAATATCGCAAAGCAAATAACACGAAGTAAATATCGCGAAGCATAATATCGCCGAAGGCATAAATAACACGAAGTAATATGACAAAAATACTACTGATAGAGGATGATATCAATCTGGGTACAACGCTTATGGGAGCGTTGGAGATGATGGATTATAAGGTGCGTCATCTTTTCAATGGAGAGAATATAATGACAGAGCTAGCCGATTTTCAACCTCAATTGATATTGCTGGACGTAAACCTCAACACAACATTGGATGGTTTTGATATAGGTAAACTGATTAGAAAGAAATATCAAACGCCTATCATTTTCACCACCTCGCGCGACGAAAGTGAAGACTTGAAAACCGGCTTCAGCATTGCCAATACAGACTATGTGCGTAAGCCTTACCGAGTAATGGAAATTGAAATGCGCATTAAAAACCTCTTATCGAAGCAAACAAGCAACAACAGCGAAAAGGAACACACATTTCAATTTGGCGATTTTAGTTTTTATCCCTCTGAACACAGCGTCAGATACGAAGGCACTAAATTTCATTTGAATAACTACGAAACGGCAGTGCTCGACCTTCTTTGCCAAAACAAAAACACTTTTGTGAGCAAACAAAAGATTATTGAGCTCGTTTGGAATAGCGATCAACCTAAATTAAAAGAAGGTGCTTTGAATAATATCCTCAGCAACTTGCGGAAATATTTAAAACCCGGCACAAGTATCGAATTAGAATGCCGGATTGGCTTGGGAGTAAAACTGACGACAAAATAAGAATAATTGTTCTCTATTTTCCTAGTTAACGTGAGTTCGGTATAAACAAATTCGCAATATAAGTAGCAGGAAAGATAGAATGTCCTATAATCAAATAAGAAGAAATAGAAAAATACGACATTATATTATGACTACTACTTATTAAAATCAAATCTTTAGATGACAAATAAGGTTTTGTTTGGTAGCGATAGTTCTTTCTATTAAGGTTTGATCTGACTTTTATTGATATTTAACCTTAGTAGTAAATGAAGAAGTAAGGTTTAAAACCTTATTTATAAATAATAAGTAATAGAACCGATATTCATAAAAAAAAGAACCTGTCTCTCAGAAACAGATTCTTTTTTTTATGCTGAAGAAATTCAGAAGCTAACCCACTGTTAAACCGCAAAATAGGCTTCCAATTCTTTCAGTGTATCCTCGCCTGTTTCAATATCCTTTACTACTTTTCCTTTTTCCAGTACCACAATGCGTTTACACACTTCGGTTACGTGGTTCAAATCGTGACTGGAAATAAGCATGGTCATTTTAAAGCGGGTTTGCAAATCGGTTAGGAAACGTTTCAACCGGATTTGTGACGACGGATCGAGAGCCGTGAAAGGTTCGTCGAGAATCAACAACTTAGGCTCACCGATAAGAGCAGCTGCAATACCTATTTTCTTTTGATTGCCTTTCGAAAAGTCACGGATCAACTTCTTTGTTTCCAATATCTCACCATTAAAAAAGTCGCGCATCGAATCCTGAAATTCAGCAATATCGCCATCGGACTTATGATGCAACTTACCCACAAATTTGAAGTATTCCTCGGGAGTCAGAAAGTCAATCAGAAAGCCCTCGTCGAGAAACGAACCTGTCATCGTCTTCCAGCTATCGTTGCGCATCACTTTTTGTCCTTCGATAGACACTTCGCCATCCGAAGCTTCAATAAGATCGAGAATCAAGCGAAAAAAGGTTGTTTTACCGGCTCCGTTATTCCCCACCAAACCAAAGCTTTCACCTTGTGGAATGTTGAACACAGGCAGATTCAACACGGTTACACCGTTGTATACTTTCGTTAAATTGTTTACTTGTATCATATTTACTTCGTGTTATTTGCCTCAGGCGATATTAGTTCACTTCGTTCACGTTATTATGCTTCGCGATATTAGTCTGCGACGTTATTAATTGTTATTAGCTTCGCGTTATTAGCCTTTGGCGATATTGATTGTTATTATTGTACGTGTCTAATAAATAGACTGTGTACTTGTTTACTCGTTAGCTTGTTTACTACTGATTGCTGCCTACTGATTGCTGCCTACTGCTTGCCGCTTACCGCTTACTGCTTACTGCTTACTGTTAACTAAACTCACTCTCCTTGTCGGAATCCCTCGGCCAGCTTGTACTTCCTATCGTTAAATTGATTGACACATAACTTTAGAATAGGCTGACGGAGTAATATGCCCGTAAATCCTAAGATAGCGAGTACCCATAATGCCATAGTCATCGAAATAAAGGTTGAAATAACAGTCACTAATATCATAGGAATAAACATGATGGGCAACACAATAAGAAAACTTTTGAAAGTGGTACCCTGATAGTTCATGGCCGACGCCTTGGACAAATCAATTCGTTTAGTATTATAAGTACACAAATACAACAGCAGATATATATTCACTCCTGTATTAAAAATGAAGGCAGCCAAATGCATGTACACAATCTTCATCCCGAAATAAAAGTAAGGCGTTGTTAGAACAAAACAAAGAATATTGAATGATAACAATAAATAATAGTTAGCCCTTATATAAGTTTTTACCGGAACATTTTTCGTCATCAGGCTATCAAAATGCGAACTATCCCAACTCACCACCCACTGTCCGTACATAAACATCAGCAATCCCGTCATAAACATGGCTATAAAAAACAGCATGCCATTACTATTGGCATAAACCGGTTGAGTATAGAACATCAGACCGTACAATAAGAAGAAAGCCGACAAGTAGAGCATGCTTTTCGTGCGTTTATGTCGGAGAATAAGCTTTATTTCCAATGCTATCAATTCACCCACTACACCAAAACGATCTAAGAATGACAGATTAGCGCTGTACACTTTATCTCCCTGCATTTTTCTATTAAATCGCTCGGCATAAAAATTCTGTGCAAAAAACCACTTATTCAGCAAGAATGCAAAAAATGCGGCGATAAGAGGTAAAATACAACCATAGGGTTTAAAAACAATAAATCCAAACACTGATTTTGATACCCGAAAGAGCGAGAACACTTCAAAGTATTCCAACGCCACGATGACACCAAGAACGGCTATCACTAAAAGAAAAGAAAGTAGATTGGAACCGTATTTCCGCTTCAGGAATGAAGCCATAAAGGAATTGAACCACACCACAAAAACAAAGCTCAGCACAAACCGAACGGCAACAGCAGCACTATAATACCCCACTACCGACTTAATTGCAAAAGGCACAACCACCAATAACAGAAAGTAGTTTAACGGACTGAACAAAGCTTTAAGTAACAAAAAATTAATGAGCGACGACCGCTTTATAGGCAATACCTGATAAGGTGGTAAGTTTACCGTGTTTAGTTGTTGCATAAAGAAACGGATGGCTAAACCGCCGAGTAAAATATACAGCATGCCTCCGTTAAACAACTCGGTAGGATTAAGCGTATTGTGCGCTTTCTCCAGCAACTCGTTCAGCGAAAAGCCCAGAAATAAGAAAATGACAGACATGTACAATGCAAAAATACCCAGCAATAAACTTACTGCAAGGTTTTTGTAAAAGCCCTGAGCTCTTACGTTCTTTTTCCATTCTTGCGATACTAAGTGGATTATAAGCATAGTTTTTTTCAGTTAGCCGTAAACAGTAAACAGTAAGCAGTTGATAGTTGACAATTGATAGTTGACTGTTAGCAGTAACAATATATAATGATGCCGAACTTGCCTGCAGCAGGCAGGGGCAAATAACCATTCATATCGCGAAGCAATTAACCATCAACCATTAACCATTTACCATTACTCCTTGTACCAACCCGCATACATTGCATAGTTGTGAGCAATTTTTTTATTCATTTCGTTGGTTTGTTCGGGCTCCACGTTTTTTACAAATTTGGCAGGAACACCTGCCCAAAGTGTGTAAGGAGGAATGATAGTCTTGCTAAGCACCAAAGCACCGGCCGCCACTATGGCTCCCTCACCTACCTCGGCATAATCGAGTAAAGTGGCTCCCATGCCTATCAAAGCGTAGTTATCAACCTTTGCACCGTGCACCGTTACATTATGCCCGATAGATACATAATCGCCAATTTCCACCGTCGATTTTTCGTACAAAGTATGAATCACGGAGCCGTCCTGTATATTTGTATGATTACCGATTCGGATAGAATTTACATCACCGCGTAACACCGTATTGAACCAAATGCTGCAACCTTTTCCCATTATCACATCACCCACTATTGTGGCATTTTCAGCCAAAAAACAATCCTCTCCAATTTGCGGATCAAAACCCCGCACCGATTTTATTAATGCCATAATCTATTCTTAAAATTCAATTACAAAGATACAAGTATTGTAAGAATATAAAAATATTAGGGTCTAATTTTTAGAAAAATAAGTCGAATACCAAACTTCAATAGTTGCCTACACAGAAAAAAAATATCAAAAGTAAAAATAACGAAGTAAATAGTTGGGCATATTAAGTAAATTATCTACTTTTGGTACATTAAAACTTAACGTTCCAACCAAACAGAAATCCTATTTTCAAACTCTAAAAAAAAACAGAAATGAAAAACCTATTGACCTCTCTGACAATTGTCTGCTTGATGACATCATGTGTTACCTATCATCACGGAGCAATCAGCTCTTCAACAGTAAGTAGAACCGTAAAATATCAAGACATTGCCATCGGTGTATCACAGATAAATAAATTCTGGGGATTTGGCGGTGTTTCAAAAGATGCGTTGGTGCTTGAAGCCAGACGAGAAATGATAAAAAACAGACCGCTGAGATCAAAAGAGCAATATCTGAATTTTACCGTTGACTTCAAACACACTTTTTGGCCTATTTTTAGTCAAACAAAAGTAACCATGTGTGCCGATGTGGTAAGTTTCTCGAACGATTCTACCGGTGAAGTATACAGCTCAAAATACAAAGATAAGCTCTTAGGAAAATGTCTCTCTAACGAATTATTTGCAATTGGAGATTCGGTTATTTTCAATAAAACACATGAAGGAGTGATCATCTCAATTGAAGATGTTGATATTGTAAGAGTGCTTTATAAGTCTAAATCTGATAAAAACAGGACAAAACGAATCTCGATAAATAAAATTTACGCAACAAATAAATCATTTTCAGGACTAACTCCCAAAACTTGGTATACCTACTCTAGTAGTATCAATTCTGAACAAAAAAATACGGGCTACATATTAGGCCTTGGATTGAAATCATTAATGGTAAAAAATAGTTCTAATTCTATTGAATTTGTCTACTATAAGAATAAATAAACAGATAAGTCTGAGTAAACAAAAATACCGCCTCGTCCCGATAATAAAATCGAAACGAGGCGGTATTTGTATTTTATATTCACAGAATAGCCTAAGCTGCTCTGTGAATAAAGTAATTATCTAGTCTTGGAATTTTGCTACCAAAAACTCACGGTTCAAACGTGCAATATGCGAAATAGAAACGTTTTTAGGACATTCGGCTTCACAAGCACCAGTGTTGGTACAGTTACCAAATCCTAATTCGTCCATTTTTGCAACCATTGCTTTAGCACGGTGAGCACCTTCTACTTTTCCTTGTGGGAGTAATGCCAATTGGCTTACTTTTGCCGCAACGAATAACATAGCCGAACCGTTTTTACAAGCAGCAGCACAAGCACCACAACCGATACATGAAGCAGCATCCATAGCCTCGTCAGCTATATCTTTTCCAATAGGAATAGCATTTCCATCAGGTACACCACCGGTATTTACATTTACATAACCACCAGCCTGAATAATTTTGTCGTAAGCACCACGATCTACCATCAAATCTTTGATAATAGGGAATGCAGCCGAACGCCAAGGTTCGATAGTGATAGTCTGACCATCATTGAAATTACGCATGTGTAACTGACAAGTAGTAATTTCGCCATCTGGTCCGTGTGGATGTCCATTGATATACATACTACACATTCCGCAAATACCTTCGCGACAATCGTGATCGAAAGCTACCGGCTCTTTACGCTCAGCAACCAATTGTTCGTTAAGTACATCCATCATTTCGAGGAATGAACTATCGGTAGAAACATTATCTATTTTATAGGTCTCAAATTTGCCTTTGGCTTTTGGACCAGCTTGACGCCAAACTTTTAGCGTTAAATTTATCGTTTTGTCCATATCTTTTTATAAGTAAACGAGTAAACAAGTAAACGAGTAGACCGTGCGACTCAAATTACAAGCGTATTCGAAATTATTATTCTGTTACTATATTAGAATTATCTGTATTTAAATTTACGAGTTGTCCGTTATTTTTTGAACGAATTAATGCAACAAGCATTCTTATAATTTCATTATTCAATTCATTCAACTGATTAAAACCTTCTTCATTTAGAAAATCTAACTTATTTGAAAGTAAAATTTGAGTTTCCAATTCAGAAGCTGAACCTAACGAAATAAACAAGAAACGAATCAATTCCTTATCTGAACTTCTTCCATGTCCTTCGGCAATATTTGACGGAATGGATACGGCTGCTCTACGCATTTGCGAAGATAAACCAAATAATTCTTCTTTGGGAAATTGACCAGTAAGCCTATAAATTAGAATAACAAGATTCATTGATTTTTTCCAAACATTCAAATCCTTATGTGTTGTCATAACTATTTAAAATATACGATATCAATTAATTGTGTACTCGTTAACTCGTAAGCTTGTTTACTTTTTCTACGCTTTATAATTACGTTGTTGACGGTGAATAAACTCGTAGTCGAGAGCTTCTTTAAGCAATGTAGGCTCTTCACCTTCACCGTTAAATTTCCAGCAAGAAGCAAATGAGAATTCTTCATCATTACGCAATGCTTCGCCTTCAGGAGTTTGGTATTCTTCGCGGAAGTGACCACCACATGATTCTTCGCGTTGCAATGCATCGCGCGCCATCAATTCGCCAATTTCAATAAAGTCAGCCACACGAAGTGCTTTTTCCAACTCTGCATTCATATTGTCAGCAGCTCCAGGAATAAATACATTGCTCCAGAATTCTTTACGAACTTCTTTGATTTTTTCCAATGCATGTTCCAAACCGGCTTTGTTACGACCCATACCAACGAAATCCCACATGATAAGACCTAGTTCGCGGTGAATAGTATCAACCGATTTTTTACCCTGAATGGCCATCAATTTCTTGATTTTGTCGCTCACTGATTTTTCAGCATCAGCAAATTCAGGTAAATCAGTACTCATGCGAGGTACTTGAATCTGATCAGCCAAATAATTTTGAATAGTGTATGGCAATACGAAATATCCATCAGCCAAACCTTGCATCAATGCAGAAGCACCTAAACGGTTCGCACCATGATCAGAGAAGTTAGCTTCACCAATACAGAACAATCCTTTTACAGAAGTTTGTAGTTCATAATCAACCCAAATACCACCCATTGTGTAGTGAATAGCAGGATAAATCATCATTGGTGTATTGTATGGATTTTCGTCAACGATTTTTTCATACATTTGGAAAAGGTTACCGTAACGGGCACGAACCACATCTTCGCCAAGACGATTGATAGCAGCCGAGAAGTCAAGATAAACAGCCAAACCTGTGTTACCAACACCGTAACCTGCATCGCAACGTTCTTTCGCAGCACGTGAAGCCACGTCGCGAGGAACTAAGTTACCAAAAGCAGGATAACGACGCTCCAAATAATAATCGCGTTCGTCTTCTTTCAAATCAGTTGCTTTTTTCTTTCCTGCACGGATAGCTTCAGCGTCTTCTTTTGATTTTGGAGTCCAGATACGACCATCGTTACGCAATGATTCAGACATCAATGTCAGTTTCGATTGAAACTCACCATGCACCGGAATACAAGTTGGGTGAATTTGAGCGTAAGCAGGATTCGCAAAATAAGCTCCTTTTTTGTACATTTGAACTGCAGCAGAAGCATTCGAAGTCATTGCATTAGTTGATAAGAAAAATGCATTTCCATAACCTCCGGTTCCAACTACTACGGCGTGAGCGAAGAAACGCTCAACTTTACCAGAAACAAGGTTGCGGGCAATGATACCACGGGCGCGGCCATCAATTATTACCACATCCAACATTTCGTAGCGAGAATATAATTTCACAGTTCCTTTACCAATTTGGCGGCTCAAAGCTGAATAAGCTCCAAGCAACAATTGTTGTCCTGTTTGTCCTTTAGCATAAAAAGTACGTGATACCTGAGCACCACCAAATGAACGGTTGTCCAATAAACCGCCGTATTCGCGTGCAAAAGGAACACCTTGAGCTACACATTGGTCGATAATACCATTCGACACTTCGGCCAAACGATACACGTTGGCTTCACGAGCGCGGTAGTCACCACCTTTAATTGTATCGTAGAAAAGACGGTAAACAGAGTCACCATCATTTTGATAGTTTTTTGCAGCATTGATACCACCTTGTGCAGCAATAGAGTGCGCACGACGAGGAGAATCCTGAATACAAAAGTTTAATACGTTGAAGCCCATCTCAGCCATTGATGCTGCAGCCGAAGCTCCTGCCAAACCTGTACCAACAACAATTACGTCAAGACGACGTTTGTTGGCAGGGTTCACCAATTTTTGATGCGCTTTATAATTGCTCCATTTTTCTGCTAACGGTCCCGCAGGAATTTTAGCGTCTATTTTAGTTGTGTCTACCGTAGTAGATTCTTCATTCTTAGCCATAATTCAGTTTTCTAATAATATTTTACAATTTACAATTAGCAGCAAGAACCGCATCCTAATAGATAATACACAGGAACTGCCATAAACATCAGTACTACAATAGTAGAGATAACATTAGCGATTACTTTCACACGAGGCAACCATGTTTTGTTGTTCAATCCTAACGATTGTAACGCACTCCAGATACCGTGTATTAAGTGCAACCACAAAGCTACCAACCATACGATGTAAACAACACAATACACCTTATTGCTAAATAATTGTTGTACGTAAGCCGCTCCATCTGCAGGGTGAAAATCGCCGGTATGAATACCTGTCAATTCTGCAAATTGCATTTTGAACCAAAAGTTGTACATGTGCAAAGCAAGGAATCCAAGTACAATAGCACCTAGCACCAACATGTTTTGCGAAGACCAACTAACACCTTTTTGGTTGTTCTTAACTGCGTAACGTTCAGTTCCACGAGCACGCATGTTCTGAAAAGTTAAAAACAACGCATACAGAATGTGAATCACAAAGCCAGCCGCTAAAATACTTGTAGCAACAAGGGCATACCAGTTTGCTCCTAAAAATCCACAGATCATATTATATCCTTCGGGCGAAATAATCACCACAAGATTCATAATACTGTGAAACAGCAAAAACAACACGAGAAATGTTCCCGTGATACTCATAACAAGCTTCCGCCCAATAGAGGAATCAATTAACCACATAGATTTTTGTTTTAGTTTGAAATTTATTTAGTAGTTTGTAAATTTAAATCAAAGATAACCAATAGATTATAATTATTTATCAGTTTTTTAAAAAGTCTCACAAAATTAGTGATTTGATTTCGATAATACAAACTATTACGGAAAAAATTCTTTAATTAAAGGTTAATCCATAACTAAAAATAATGTATAAAATCGACAGTCCGAAACAACATTTCAATATCATTCAGTGTTTATCGAATAACGTATCGTCATTACATCAATGTATCAGCAACTTAAGAAGTTATTTATTGTCAAACAAAACTTCCATTCCAGTCAGATAAAAAATAAATTAGCTCCATATATTTTTTATCCAACGAAACAATTAACTTCCATATTCGTCTATTCCAAATTGGAATGATTTCAAACATGTGATTTTATATTGTACCTTTGCACTCCAATTCAATCGAATTTTTGTCCACAATTAACCCGAACCCATCTATCCGATTCAGTTCAACTTATTAGATTCAACAAGAAAACAAAATGGAATTTACCCCCGAGACATATTCTATTCCAGACAAACCAATGACCCCTTTCATTGACAGTGAGGAAATATGGAATTATATTCACAAGACAATTTCTACCAAAGAAAAAGTGCGAGAAATAATTGCAAAATCACTGTCAAAAATGAGACTCAATCTAGAAGAAGTTGCAGTATTGATAAACGCTGACGACCCCCAATTAATTGAAGAAATAAAAGAAGGCGCTAAAACCTTAAAGAAAAATATTTACGGAAACAGAATTGTGCTTTTTGCGCCACTTTACGTGGGGAGCAAATGTGCCAACAACTGTACTTACTGTGGATTTAGGGCATCAAACAAAGAGGTGGCAAGAAAAACACTTAACGATCAGGAATTAGTCAGCGAAGTAGAAGCGCTGGAAGAAAACGGACAAAAACGTCTGATTCTTGTGTATGGCGAACACGCACATTACAGTCCTGAATATATTGCACACACCGTGAAAGTGGCCTACAGCGTAAGGAAAGGAAATGGCGAAATCCGCCGGATAAATATCAATGCTGCACCTATGGAAATTGAAGGCTTCAAAACAATAAAAGAAGCCGGGATAGGAACTTTTCAGGTTTTTCAGGAAACATATAACCGGGAAGCTTATAAAACTTATCACCTTAGCGGGAAAAAAGCCGACTTCGATTATCGGTTGACTTCGCTGGATCGTGCTCAGGAAGCAGGATTGGACGATGTGGGAATAGGCGCACTGTTTGGACTTTACGATTGGCGTTTTGAGGTACTGGGACTTATTCGCCATACCAACCATCTGGAGGCTTGCTACAATGTAGGCCCACACACAATTTCGTTTCCACGCATTAAGGATGCATCTTCGCTTAATTTTGGCGATAAATATTTCGTTACGGATGAGGATTTTACAAAACTGATTGCCATTCTGCGACTTGCAGTTCCCTACACAGGAATGATTCTGACCGCTCGAGAACCTGAAAAACTGAGAAACGAGATTATTCAATATGGGGTTTCGCAAATTGACGGTGGAACTAAACTTGAACTGGGCAGTTACTCAAAAACAGTAAAAGAAGAGCAAAACCTGAACAATGAGCAATTCAAAATAAACGATGACCGGTCGCTGAATGATATTATCGACGAATTGCTCGACCAGGAGATGATTCCTTCCTTCTGCACATCGTGCTATCGCCGCGGACGAACAGGCGAACATTTTATGGAATTCTCGGTGCCGGGATTTATCAAACGATTCTGTACTCCAAATGCCATATTAACCATGGCCGAATACATTGAAGATTATGCTCCCGAACAAACGGCCATAAAAGGATGGAAAGCGATAGAAAAAAATATCGAAACACTTGAAGATGATAAAATCAAAAAGTCGGTGCTTGAAAAAATTGAAAAAATAAAAGCCGGAGAAAGAGATTTGTACTACTAAATAAGAAGTAAGAGGTAAGGAGTAAGAGGTAAGAACCAAGCTTCTATATAATATTAAGAAGAAGAGCATGAATAAAGGAAAAGACATAAAACCACATATCGGCATTTTTGGCCGGCGCAACAACGGTAAAAGTTCGTTCATCAACTTACTGGTGGGACAAGACCTTGCCATTGTATCCAGCCATGCCGGCACCACTACCGATCCTGTAAATAAATCAGTAGAAATATTTGGAATCGGACCGGCCATCATTATCGACACAGCAGGAATTGATGACAGCGGGGAACTTGGCGAGAAAAGGGTAAAAAAGACCATGGAAGTGGTCAAAAAGGTGGATTGTGCAATTTTACTGTTGGCCAACAATCAATTCGGAGAATATGAGACTGACCTGATTCAGAAATTCAAGCACTTTGACATCCCGTTTTTGATTGTACACAACAAAAGTGATTTGGAAAGTATTACCAATACAACTACCGAAACGATAAAGTCTGTCTGCAAAGCTGAGATCATTGAGTTCAGCACTATTGAAACAACTAATTACGACGAACTTATTGACCTTATAAAAAGAACCATTCCTCAAACGGCTTATCAAAAACCATCGCTCTTTGCTGATCTGGTAAAACCCAAAGACGTGGTATTGCTCATCACACCTGTGGACAGCGAAGCACCCGATGGACGAATGATTCTACCTCAGAACATGGCTATTCGGGATGTATTGGATAACGATTGTATAACAGTAGTAATTAAAGAAACTGAGATTGAGGATTTTTTAAAACTAGGCATCAAACCGGCATTGGCCGTAACCGACAGTCAGGCATTTGGGATGGTCTCCAAATTAATCCCAGAAGACATTCCTCTAACCGGCTTCAGCGTTGTTTTCGCCCGTTTGAAAGGTGATTTTGAAAAATACCTGGAAGGCACCTCGCATATCTCGAACTTAAAAGATGGAGACAAGGTTCTGATTTTAGAATCGTGCACCCATCAGGTGAGCTGTGATGATATCGGCCGATTTAAAATTCCTAACTGGTTATTGAAATTCACCGCTAAGAAATTAGAGTTTACTATAGTTTCGGGACTTTCGGAAATAACGGAAGAGATTAGCAATTTTGCCATCATCATTCAATGCGGAGGTTGCATGGTAACAAAGAAACAATTGCAAAGCCGATTGAAACCAGCCATTGACGCCGGAGTACCTGTAACGAACTATGGATTGGCTATCGCCTACATGCATGGCATTTTTGACAGAGCCACAGCACCGTTTAGAAAACCCACAGCATATAAAGGAGAATAATATTCTAGTTTTTTTAAACAGCGATATGTCTATACACGAAATTCTAGAAAAACCTGAATTCACGAAAAGTGATATTGTACAGCTTTTGAGCGCAAGTGGCGAGGATGAAAAATTGCTTTTCAAACATGCCGCCAGCGTAAAAGAAAAGTACATTGGTACTACCGTGTACCTACGTGGCCTGATTGAAATGTCGAACATCTGCGTTAAAGACTGCTTGTACTGTGGTATCAGAAAGTCGAACAGTAGCGTCAACAGATATTTGCTCAACGAGAAAGAAGTATTGACCGCCATCGAATTTGCTTACAAAAACAGATACGGCTCGGTGGCGATTCAATCGGGTGAAGTAGACAGTCCGGCATTCACGGACAAAATCAACCAGATTCTCAAAGCATCAAAGAAACTGACAAACGGCGAGATTGGCATCACCCTTTCTTGTGGCGAACAATCGGAAGAAACCTACAGAACCTGGTTCGAAAGCGGAGCGCACCGCTATTTGCTGCGCATCGAATCGTCGACTGAGGAATTGTATACTAAAATCCATCCAAACAACGCCAGTCACAGCTTCAACACACGACTAAATGCCTTGAAAACCCTGAAAAAAATCGGGTATCAGGTGGGAACAGGTGTAATGGTTGGATTACCTTTTCAAACGTTGGAGCATTTGGCCGACGACCTTTTGTTTATGAAAGATTTTGCTGTAGACATGTGCGGCATGGGACCTTACATCGAACACAAAGACACACCACTTTACGCTTACAAAGACGATTTACGGCCATTGAATGAAAGATTCAAACTAACACTCAGAATGATTGCAATTCTAAGAATCATGATGAAAGACATCAACATCGTGGCTACAACCGCTTTACAAACTATCGACAAAATAGGGCGTGAAAAAGCAATTCAGATTGGTGCTAACATCCTTATGCCCAACATTACTCCGGGGAAATACCGCGACAGTTACGCGCTTTACGAGAACAAACCCTGCACCGACGAAAATGCAGATGACTGTAAAAACTGTATTGATGTGAGAGTTCATTTGGTAAATCATGAAGTGGGCTATGCTGCATGGGGCGATTCGCAGCATTTTAAACGCAAGCAAAAAACAAACAAAAAGTCCTGAATACTTTGCACTCAGGACTTTTTGTTTCACTGTATTCATTTTTTTTACTCAACCACTTCACCAATCAAAGCCGCCGACGAAGCGCTCAGCACTTTCACCTGAATGGTTTCGCCAATGCGACGACCCAAACGTGGAAAAATAACCACTTTATTTTGTGACGTTCGTCCAAAAAGTTGCTCCTTCGAACGTTTTGAGAATCCTTCCACCAACACTTCGAATGTCTTGCCTACATCACGTTGATTTCCCTGATTCGTCAATTCACGTTGCACTTCAATAATTTCTGCCAGACGGCGCAGTTTTTCTTCTTCAGAAATATTATCGGGTAAATTCTTAGCTGCAAATGTTCCCGGGCGTTCAGAGTATTTAAACATAAACGCCAAATCAAAATTCACTTCACGCAAGAGCGAAAGCGTTTCCTGATGATCCTCTTCAGTCTCGCTATGAAAACCGCAGAAAACATCGGTACTTATTGACGCTTCCGGCAAAATACGACGAATAGCAGCAATACGCTCCAAATACCATTCACGTGTATATTTTCGGTTCATCAATTTCAATATAGAATTGCTCCCCGACTGCACCGGCAAGTGAATAGATTTACACAAATTAGGGTACTGGGCTATTGTTTCGAGTGTGCGGTCGCACATATCTTTCGGGTGCGAAGTAGAAAAGCGGAAGCGGATCTCCGGAGCGGCTTCGGCCACAATTCGCAACAAATCGGGGAATTCCATCATTTCACCGTCTTTTTCAAAACGATAAGAATTTACATTTTGTCCAAGCAAAGTTACTTCTTTATAGTTTTTTGCCTGTAAATCTTTAAGTTCATTTAAAATACTTTCCACATCGCGACTCCGTTCCCTACCACGCGTGTAGGGCACAATGCAATACGAGCAGAAATTATTACAACCACGCATAATTGAGATAAATCCCGAAATAGATTTACTTATGCGGGTAGGTAAAACCTCGCTGTAGGTCTCGGTAGTAGAAAGGTCAACGTTGATAGCTTTATTACCTTGCTCTACAGTTCCAATTAAATTTGGAATGTCCAGATAAGCATCCGGTCCCACTACAATGTTTACACCATAGTCGTTGATCAACTCATCCTTTACGCGCTCGGCCATACAACCAACTACACCAACTATCAGCTTCTTGTTTTTACGTTTCAGCGTTTCAAAATACTTTAGCCGGTTGATTACTTTTTGCTCCGCATTATCACGAATAGAGCATGTATTTACAAAAATTGCATCTGCCTCAGTGATTTTGTCGGTGAGTTCAAAACCATCCATTTGCATGATAGATGCTACCACTTCACTGTCGGCCACATTCATTTGGCAGCCGTAAGTTTCGATAAAAAGCTTTTTGTCGTTCAAAGCGGATTTAAAGTCCGTTGAAGCAACTGTTTGTTCGTCCATATTCATTATTTTGATATTTATTTTTGACCCACAAAGGTACATCATATAATTTTATTACGAAAGCTCCAATCTATTCAATTTTTAACACCTAATTGCCAAACATTTATTCCCCTAAAAATGAATAAATTACACATTAAACACTATTAAATATGCACTTTTTTGAAAAATACTTCGATTTTTTTTCTCAAAACTCTTGTGGGATTGAAATATTTTTCTGACTTTTGCAGAGTAAACAAACAGATAAATTTTTCATAGTTAAGGTTTAGGTTAAAATGTGCAATGGGTGGCTGTGAAGTTACCCATTGTTTTTTGTATAAACTCCAATCAAAAAGAGAGTTGCATTTCAAGCCAAAAAACAATTGCCTCTTCCCCTATCCGACTTTTATTTCATAACTTATCAATATTTTAGTCAACCACTACCAGAAAAATTTAGAACGACCAATTTCAAAAAACACTCAAAACTTCTGATTAACAGAAAAATAAAAACACAACAATAGCGTTTGTAATGAATATGTAATGAAAGAATGCTATTAAACACGTTTCAAATGAATTGGAACTAAAAAAATGATTGTATATTTGCAATCTATTAAACATAAAGAAAAACAAAGAATAGGAGTTCCGGCGTTTATTGTCGGAATTCTTTTTTGTTATAAACGTCCTAAAATACACACAACTATGGCAACAAATTATATGACCGCAGAAGGTTACAAAAAGCTTGTTGAAGAACTTAACGAACTGGAAAGAGTTCAACGTCCCGCTATCTCAAAACAAATTGGCGAAGCACGCGACAAAGGCGATTTATCTGAAAATGCAGAATACGATGCAGCAAAAGAAGCGCAAGGTATGCTAGAAATGAGAATCTCGAATTTAAAAGCGATGGTTTCTTCGGCTCGCATGATTGATGAATCAAAAATCAGCACAAAAGAAGTTCAAATTCTGACTCGCGTAAAAATCAAAAACACTAAAACCGAACAGATAATGACCTATATGATCGTATCGGAAAGCGAAGCTAACTTCAAAGAAGGCAAACTTTCGGTTACCACTCCTATTGCCAAAGGTTTACTTGGCAAAAAAGTAGGCCAGAAAGCCACTGTTTCTGTTCCAAACGGACAGTTGGAGTTCGAAGTAATGGAAATTACACTATAAAAAACACTGATTATGGCTACAATTTTTAGTAGAATTATTGCAGGAGAAATTCCATGTTATAAAATTGCTGAAGATGAAAACTTTTTTGCTTTCCTGGATATCAACCCAATGGCAAAAGGGCACACACTCGTAGTTCCAAAAATTGAAGAAGATTACATTTTCAATCTGGACGACAAAACGTTGAGCGACATGATGCTTTTTTCAAAGAAAGTGGCTAAAGCAATTGAAAAATCGGTAACGTGCCTGCGTATTGGAGTAGCAGTTATCGGTCTTGAAGTGCCTCACGCACATATTCATTTGATTCCCATCAACAAAGAGGCAGATATGAACTTCAAAAATCCGAAGTTGAAGCTTACAGCAGAAGATATGACTGAAATAGCTGATAATATTAAACAGAATTTAGCGTAACCGTTTGGTTTCCTCTCCTATAAAAATGCCATGCAAATTGAAATTCAATTTGCATGGCATTTTCGTTTAAGCTATCAATGATGAGCCGTGAACCAACATTTATTTTGATTCATAAGCACCTATATCCGGAGCTTTACCGGATTACTTAAACCCAAGCTTGGTTCCACTATTCAGCCAACGACTTCCTTTTTTGAGCTTTAGAAAATTGGTATCGGGTAAGCTTCCATCGGTTTGTCGGGGAGCAGTGAGCAAAGATTGAACGAGGCTCAGAAAGTCAGCTTTAGTAACTTTCCCTGGCATATTGAACGAATTGTTAGCCAATTCACATTGAGCTGTGTCGATATTTTGAGTTTCAAAGTTCCTAGCATCAAGCCCTAAATTGTTTTTCAACACATGCTTGTAGCCCGGCACATCTGTTTTATTATCGTGCAGTCGGTTCAACATGTTGTAGTTGGTTCCGTTCTCATAAGCTATATTATTGTACCAATAGCTTCCGCCCAACTGATGATTGGAATAAAACCCATTGGCTTTGTTGCGCACCGCCACACAAAACTGAACGGTATGACTTGGAATGACTTCCGGCAATTTATCTTCGGGGGTTTTTCCCCAACCACCCGCTTTAAACCCATTGCCATCGGCCAGAGATTTAAATGCGGTTGAATATCCGTTGTAAAACGCCCAGCAATTTTCGAAAGTGACCGATTCGTAAGCATGAATACAATCAAAACCATCGTCGCTATTGAACCATGCTCGACAACCACGAAAAACATTCCCTGTACTGCCAAGTGAAGGATGACAGCCGAAGCCGTCAGAATTTCCACCTTTACCGCCTTCGGATGTAAAGTCATAATTGCGATAGGCGTCACAATTCAGGATCAGATTATTTGAGCCCTTTGTCAGATAAAAACCAATGGCTTGTCCGTCGTGCATCGAAAGTTGTTCGTAGATATTATTGCTGCCTTCGTTGTGGAAGCACTCCGATTGGGTATGATTGAGAATCGTCACCTGAGTGCCCACCACTTCTAATCCTTTGAAATGAATCCACGATCCGGAAACACTAAATACCATCACGCGAAGTCCCTCGGGTTTTACATCTGACAAATCGAAAACAGGTTTTTCGCCCGGATATGCCCAATAATTAATCCTCTTTCCCGGTTTTCCACTTTTATTGAGCTTATTGACCATCGCCCAAATGCCTTGCTTAAGTGCAATCTTATTTTCGGAAATTAAATACTTTCCTCCTCGAAAATAGACAGTATCCCCAATCTCAACTGCCTGTTGTGCACGCATAACTGAAGCAAAAGGGCTGACCTTTGTTCCTGAATTTGCTACATCATTTCCTATTGGAGAAACATACAATACTTTGGAGAAAGCAGTCGGCATCATCAGCAAGCCAAGCAACAACAATATATATCGAATTTTCATTCTTCTTCGTTTAAATGTAATTGTACGTAATTAAAAGTACTTTGCAATTAATTTTTCTCGTAAATTTCCGCTTCCACAATTCGGAGTTGCCCTTTCGTATTCTTATTAGAGTCTTTAAATCCGTCCAGTTCTTTATTACCGTTCACCTCAATCATATTTTGAAATGCATCCTTTACTTTTCCAGCACCAGTAAGACGAATTGTCAGGGTTTTTCCTTTGGTTGGAGTTACCGGGATCGTTACATAACCCAGGCTCTGAGCAGTTTCACCTTTCCATACAATCTTTTTATCCACCAAAATTTCCAGTTGATAACTCAATGAACGCCATCCGGTAAGTTTGAGACATACTTCTGACACCAATACCTTTTGAGCTAATTGATAAGTAATCCAACCTGTAGAAATTTTACCGTCATTGGTCCATTCGCTCAATTCGTTGTCATCGTAGCTCATCGCCACTTTATCGGCATTTGCTCCGGCAGTAGCCGAAACAATGTCCACAGCTTTACGACTCACTTTGAACGATGGAGTTGCAGGAGTCTCACCACGCGAAAGGTTGGAAGGTAAACCGTCGGATGGAAGAACGGTAGTTAGTCCGTTTTCAGTTTTAAACGGCACCGTTTCGAAAGTAAGAACATCACTTTTCAATCCTTCGGAAGTAGCAGAAAGTGTCACTTTCCCGGCTTGTGTAGTTGTACGAATCAATGCACGGTTCACACCACATTCGGCAGGTAAAGTCGTCGAAAGAATATAATTGTCCTTGCCTTGCGCAATACCTCCACGCCATTCAGCAGGTCCCGAAAGATTAAAATTAATTAAGGGGTGTACGTTTGGACAGCGTTGTCCTTTGGCATCGACAGCTTCTACCTGTACCAACACCATATCAGCACCATCCGCTTTTACGGCCGTTGGACGATTGATTAGAGTCAGTTTCAATGCGGCAGGAGCGCCGGTAGTAACTTTAATGTCAGCGCTTTGAATTTTCAATCCACCCCCAACCCCCTGAAGGGGGCTTTTACCTTTGCTGGCATTAAAAGGTGTTTTCTCTTGTTTCAGCTTATTTGAATCTTCTTCAGAAAATTTAGAAGCAGCAGAAAGGTCAGAATACGAGACCGCTTTCAATTCACCGGCTTCGTACTTCACATTTTTGAAAGTATGAAGGAAATTATAGCTTTTCTCACCAACACCTATCGACTTACCGTTGAGGAAAAGTTCCACTTTATCCGACGGAGAAACTACCATCACATCCTTCACTGTACCCGGAGCGTAATTCCAATGTCCAATAATATAGGTATGATCTTTTTCAACATCAACCCATCCATCCCACATCACTTGATGGGCATAGTAAGCATCCTTGGCGATACGCATGGCATCCACCTCTCCGCTCCGGCGATAATTTTCCTCACCACGGCAGTGTGTATTGGTATCCGAAAAGACAATATTCAATCCACCACTACTTACACGTTTTCCTGTCCCCGGACGGCAAACAAAATAGTCATTCCAACGGATAATATCTTCTTTTGCAAACGAGTCCTGGTTTCTGTTATAATCACTCGCATCGGCATTTTTATAAAGTGGCCCTGCTCCATTCTTATGAAATGGAGGTGTAAATTCATCCCAGTATTTGCGCAATGCTTCATCGCGGCAATATTCCGTAGCAATAAGCGGTTTACCCGCGCTATGATTTATATACAACATTTCTCCACCATATTCAGCTATTTTACTATCAAGCATTTCGCGCGAACCAATAGCCCGACCACCATGAGGGTCGTATTTGTCACGAATAACTTTCATTTCGGCGATATGCTCTTCGCTTATCGACTCGTTACCTGATTCAAATAGAATAATACTTGGATTGTTACGGTTATAAATAATGGCATCGCGCATCAGTTCGGTACGTTGCTCCCAACGACGTCCGGTAACATCACCTTCGGCATCACCGGCAGGAAACATTTGCATAAGTCCTACGCGGTCGCACGACTGAACATCCTGCTTCCAGGGCGTAACATGCATCCAACGAACCATATTCCCATTGCTTTCCACCATCAAACGGTTGCTGTAGTCGCTCAACCAAGCCGGAACCGATATACCCACAGCCGGCCATTCGTTGCTGGTGCGTTGCGCATAGCCTTTCATTTGAATTACTCTGTCGTTAAGACTAACCATCCCATTCTTAAATTCGGTTTTGCGGAATCCGGTACGCGTTTTCACCACGTCCACCACTTTACCATCTATTTTTAAGCTTGTGTACACATCGTACAAATAGCCGTATCCCCAGCTCCAAAAGTGTAGATCTTTCATATTGGAAGAGGCAGACACTGTGGCAGTTGCATTCGGTTGTACCGTAACTTCGCTACCCGTAAAACGAGCTGCTTCTTTTCCATCCAAGTCGGCAACCACAACTTCAAACTCTACTTTTTGAGCACTTGCGCTTTCATTTTTAATTTCCGATTCAGCATTTATAGTTGCCTCTTTCTTTTTAATATCAAAGTTGGAAGCGTAGATATAAGTTCCTGTCGTTTTCAGAGTAGAATAAAGCGGCAATGTTTGGTACACAGGACTGGTCACATGTAAAAATACGTTCTTGGGAATACCCCCATAATTAGCGTTGAAGTTTTTATTATTCCACTGAAATGGGCTTTTACTGGCTTTTTCGTGATACGTCCAGCTATTATCCACCCGAACGGCTATTACGTTATCAGCATCATAGTTGATAGCTGAGGAAATATCAAAACCAAAAGCCATAACACCATTTTCGTGCAGGCCTATAAATTTACCGTTTACATACACTTCGGCAGCAAAGCGAACTCCTTCGAATTCAAGGAACACTTTTTTTCCCTTATCCGAACCGGCTAAACGAAAATGTTTTCTGTACCAAACCACCGTATCGGTGAGTTGCTCAATATGCACACGAAAAGCCTCATCCTCATTAAATGCATGTGGAAGCGTTATTGACTTCCACGATGCATCATCGAAATCGGCATCCTTTGCGTTTGAAATATCCCCCACTTTTAATTTCCAATCAGAATTAATAGTATAAGTCACCCGGGGATTAGCCGGAGCACTATACTGCTGAGCACCAACACAAGTCAGCGTAAACAGAAAAGAAATGATTAGAGAATAAAATCGGTTCATTGTTTTTGTGGTATTATACATTATGTAATTAATTCAATATAAGTCTACAACAGTATCTTTATATCATATGGGTCTACAATAAGTCACGATAGATATCTCTTAGTTTGATTTTAGATTACGCGCAATTAACTTAATATTTTTCATCCGCACTTGAGATAATGACTTCCGTACTCGAGATAATGGTTTCCGCGATCAAGATAATGGCTTCCGTACTTGAGATAATGGCTTCCGCGATCAAGATAATGACTTCCGTACTTGAGATATTGACTTCCGCGATCAAGGTAATGGCTTCCGCACTCGAGGTAATGGCTTCCGCGATCAAAGTAAAGACTTCCGCGATCCGGGTAACGCATTCTACGGGTCTATTCAAGGTTTATCACACTCACATTAATTTATGATACAACATAGATCTTAATGGTCAGGCTATCAGTCACGATTGCATTTTACGATTTATAGACAATTCAAATGGTATGTAGTGTATTTTGCGAAAGTCCGTCATCAACAGTAAGTTGATTAATGGGCAACACATTTCGCCTTGCTGCCACATGAACAGTCTAGAAAAAGAAGCAAGAATAAACTCACATTACTTTTTCAAATACTTCTTCGGAACGGGAATGACACAGATATTCATTGAACGGTTATCCGCCGAAAGCATGGCCGATTGAATTTCAATCTTCGTACCATCGGGGCTAAACGTTGGGTGCGGGTGATCAGCCGCTGTGGCTTTATGACCCGCTGATAGCAACACCATTTCGTGTGTACGTCTGTCGATTAGATAGATATTCCGGGCAAAGTCATCGCCCACCACAAAGTGCTTGTCGGCAGAACCGTTCACGTGCCAAAAGCCGCTCCCACTTGGTGTTTGTCCGGCAATAGTCATTTCTCGAGTATTGATATTTACAATCCCCAATCCCGACGGTTTCTCGCGGGTGCCTGAATTACCCCAACCTGTATCTTGTCCGGGATTGACTCCATTAACATCGGTTCCTTTTACAGCAACACTATCCGATTCTATTATAATCTTGCGGTGTCCCATAATGGCAATGGCTACTTCATCCGGGCTGATAACCGCTTCGTGTGTGATCCATTCGTAGGAAGCTTCAGTATAAAGTGGGCGTAAACCCGAACCATCGGAATTCACTATCCAGGTACGTTGAGGAGATTTTCCACCGGTTTCCCAACAGAAAATAATTTGCCCGGCCACCCATGGATTGGTTTGAATGTGCCCCACTTGAAACGGAACAGAAACGACATATTTCACCTCGCCTGTTTTCACGTTCATCCCAGCTATTCCGGCAGGACCTGCACCCATTTTCCGCGGACCAAAACTAGGTTCTATTTTTACATCTGCAGCTAAATGCTTTTGCGCTTCGGCTTTCCCAACCCGAAACCAAACCCATTCCTCGTCACCATCCAATGCCATATCACCGCCTGCACCAAGTTCCGGTGGGGTGATTCCACAAACGCGTTGATAGGCAGTTGCCGGTTTTAATGTACCGGCTTTGCTGTCAGCAAATAATTTAGCAAGATCTACTTCAATAATGGAAAGAGAACTATTAATCGAATCGGTTCCCAATTTCCGCATAAAGTACAATTTCATGGATTTGCGGGCTACATTGAGCATTCCACTATAACCGCCTTCACTCACCTGAACAAGGTCACCGGTTTTTTCATTCACAGCCATAGCTTCGCCTTTTACTCTACCCGAACGAAAGATCAGCCATTTACCATCCGATGTCCATTGATTGTGAGTTTGGTAAATCTTCGAATCGCCGGCGGGGGTACTCGTAAGGAAAATGAGTTTGTTTCCGGTTACCGGATCTTTTATTTCTTTTCGCTCAGATGGAAAACGTTTACCTATTTGCGCTTGTAAACCAGAGCCAATGAAAAACAAGGTAAAAACTACGAGAAAACTGATTGATAATATTCTTTTCATTCTATATGATTTATTTAAGATATCCAACTAAGGCTATTTTTTGCTTCTTTACTTCCTTCACAAATAATCCTGCAACTTGCAACGCTCCATTACGATTCAAATGAGTAGAATCCTGCACGCCATCCTTTCTGTTGGAATATTCTCCCGGTTTACAGAAGAGGTAGAGTGATTTTGATTTTTCGGAACCCAACCGGGCAACAAGCGTTCTTGTCTTTGCTTCCATGTCGACATAGGGTGTGCTGGTTTCAAATGCAATCTCGCGGGCGGCAGTAATGTATGCTCCGTGAGTATCTTTCAAATTGCCCTTTCCATCAAAATGGCGACGAACGATGGAGGAACAAATAATGGGATTCGCACCTTTGGCACGCGACTCGTCGATATATTTCTTCAACAATTGTTTGTAGGTAGTGGAAGGATCGGTATGTAATTTCTCGGCCGGCTTTTCGTCGTTGTGCCCAAACTGAATAATCACATAATCGCCGGGCTGAATACTGTCGTAGATGGCCGTCCAGCGACCTTCATCCAAAAAACTTTTGGAACTACGTCCGTTTAGAGCATGATTATGAACCGTAACGTTCGCTTTCACAAACTCATTCATCACCATTCCCCAACCAGTTTCGGGGGTTTTATCTGGTTGTTTGTTAGCCATAGTAGAATCACCAATCATCCATACATTCACCTTGTCGGCACTTTTGAATGATAAAATCATCAATGTAACCAGACCTAAAATGGCAAGTTTTTTTAAATTATTCATATTACTTTTTCAAAACCAATGGAGCCCCATTTACAATTACATTCTCAGTTTTGACTCCCGTATATTTGCATTTTAATGCCGGCTCCTTGGCTGTAGCTTCAATATTTTTCAACTGAATATTCGAAACCTGATCCATTGGATTTCCGGCTATTTCGCCAAAAGTATTACATTGTACTTTGATATTTGAAATAGAAATATTCCGAATAATACCATAAGGCTTCTCCTTACTACCTTCCATTGTAAAAAACTGAGTCCATGGCTTCACATCGATAATGGTACCACATTTACCAGTTATATTATTGATGGTTATGTTTTCAAAAATTTGGTAGGTATCCGGTCTCATTTTAAGCCTCAATATAGGCGTATTGCTATTGATAGTACAGTTTCGCACCGTGATATTGCGGGCATGAATGCTCTCGCTTCCGAGGGTCAACAGTCCGTGAGATTCGCCAAATACGCAATCTTCCACCAATATATCCTCAACAATTCCATTTTCTGCACGTTTATGTGCATCCGGTCCTTTACCTCCTTTGATACACACTCCATCGTCATTCACAGAAATATAGCATTTACGTATGGTCACCCGTTTACAAACATCGATATCCACACCATCGGTACTCGGTGCTTTCACTGGTCGGAATGGCGAGCGAATATCACAATTTTCAATGAGCACATCGTTACATTGATACAGGTGAGTAGTCCAGAATCCTGAATTATGCAATTTCACCCCCGAGATAGTCACATTATTACATCCCCAAATGAAAAGTAGTCGTGGACGATGAACTTCGAGATTGGTAGCCGATTTACCTATTAGCTTCATCGAATCGCGACACGCCCAAAAAGCCTTCCAATATCTCAATCCATTACCATCTATTTTCCCCTGACCGGATATAGCAAAGCTATCCACATGATAGGCATTGACCAAAGCAGCATAATAATAAATACTTTTCCCTTCCATACGTGAAGGAATCAATGGATAATCAGCAATATTATCAGATCCTTTCAAAACGGCACCTTCAGCCAAACGCAGTTTCGTATTCGGTTTAAAGAAGAGAGCGCCCGAAAGGAAAACGCCTTTTGGAATGACTATCGTTCCACCTCCATCGGTCGACGCTTTGTCAATAATCGATTGGATAGTCCGTGTGTTTATCTTGGTACTATCAATGTTCACTCCATAATCGGTAATTAAATAATCTGCCGATTGAGCCGACAAATAGACTGCTAACACGCACACTACTAAACATATTCTTTTCATACACTTTGGTTCTTATAGTATAATTCTGGGGATCAAGAAATGAGCTACACATTAAAGTTCAACTTTACTTCTATCTTATTGAATTTAGTTGCCATCCGGTTTAATGAGATTGACCGATGGACTTTCGTACCAATGAAAATCGGCTAACGCATCAGGATGTGCAGGATCGAAAACTGTTACAGGATCAATTAAAAATCGGGCCAAATCCAGTTTACTTTGAATAATCGCAGAAACGATACAACGCGATAACTCATAAGCTCCATAAGGATTAAAATGTGTATCGTCGGCAAGTGCTTTGTCTTGCCCCGGATAGGTATTGGCAGGATAATGCACAAAGGCTTTCTTGGAATTTTCAGGTCCCATGGCTTCGTAAAAAATCTTACTCATAGCATTCAGATCAATAAGCGGCACCTTTTCTTCGGCAGCAGTCTGACGCATGGCATCAGGGTAATTTTCGAGCGTGTTGATAATCTTTCCATTCTCGTCAAAACGACGACGGTTCATTGAAGTAACCAGAACAGGCTTACCTCCTTTTTTACGGGCTTCGGCAATATACGATTTCAATTCATCTTTGTAGGTAGTGAAAGCATCCAAATGATTTCCACCCGGCTTTTGATCGTTGTGCGTAAATTCGATAAACAAATAATCACCGGCTTTCATTTGGCTCAACAGTTTTTGCAATCTTTTCTCACGTTTGAAGGCCAACAGCGTTTCACCCGATTCGGCATAATTGGCTACCACCACATTCGGTTTCAAAAAGCGGGGAAACATTTGTCCCCACGAAGCCCAAGGCTCATATTCCTGATCGGTAACGGTAGAATTTCCAGCCAAAAAGATGGTTGGTAATTCATCCACTTTCTTTATCTCGATAGCCGTAACGCATGGGTTTTCACCGTTAAACTCAAGGGTAAGTTTATTATCGAAATTCAGGTATTTCAGCTCACGTTCTTTCAATTTTATTTGCTCAGTATCATTAATTCGGGGCGTGCGAACATCAACAATAATTGTTTTCTTCACACTTTCGCCTTTCGCTGTTTTGATTTGTTCGAGCATTAATCTGCGCGATTCGGCTTTCAGAGTTGTGGAAGTAGCTTCAGGAGCCCCGCCCAATGTCAACTCAATTTGATAATGTCCTTCGGGAAGATTTACCTCAAAATAAAAAGGTTTCTTGCTGCTTACAAAATGGCATTTATCACTGCTTTTATCATTTGTATCCATTTTGCCGGAAGGGATTAGCCCATATCCCTTTGCTGCAGAATAAAGCGTTGATGGTTCTACTTTTGTCCACCCTTTTTGAGCATTACCTGTTCCAAAATAGAAGCGTGAAATAGCTGATGCCTCTTTTGCCTGACCGTTTGTTTGAAATAAAAAAACGGTTATTGCAATTAAAAATAATTTTTTCATTACTGTATATTTAAAATTTCTACTTATTCTCAATTTTAATTTCTATCCTCTACACTCTCTCTTGATTGATTATCCACCTTGTTTAAATTTAAAGTTACCCAACTTTCCACAAAAAAACCGTCTCAGCCTGGAGAAAGGGACTTGCATCCGTGTATGACACTTTCTCCACATGGAGAAGCCCCCTAAATAGATGAAGAACTCTTTCTACACATGGAGAAAACAATTTACAGAGATGTGAACAACTTTCTCCACTCGGAGAAAGTCCTTTGCACAAGTGTAAGCCTCTTTCTCCGAGTGGATACGATATTTTTTATTTTACCTAATCAAAAGAAAACACCACAAAAGGCACAAAAGTCACACAAAAGTTTTTATTTCATAAAAACTTAGCTTTTGTTTCCTTGAAAATGCAGACGATATATAGCTTAAAATTTTCATTATCTGCTTTTGTGTACCTTTTGTGACTTTTGTGGTAAATTATTTTTGAAGTCCACAAAAGATAATATCTATCGATATTATTTTAGGTAACAAAGCAGATATTCATATTTTATTTTATATCAATGGTTACTTTTCCCGCTTCCAATTCAGGAGAAGTGGCTGTTATGGTAATTGATCCTGACGCGGATTTGGCGCGGATAATTGCTATACATTGACCATTGTAGGTACGTCGTTCCAATCCCCGATACGAATCATGACTGGTCACATCTCCATTATCAACAGCAATCACACTACCCGATTCGGAGACTCCAAACGTAATCAGTTTGTCGATATTAGGGCAAATCACACCATTGGCATCTACCACTGTAGCCGTAATATAGGACACATCATCCCAGTTTTTGGTAATGGCGGGTTTATCAACAGATAGCAAAATTTTAGCCGGAGCACCGGCAGTTTTCAACTCATCCGTAGCTACTATCTTTCCTGCATTTTTTGCCACTGCTTTCAAAACTCCTTTTTCGAAAGTTACGTCCCATGAACGAGGTGCATCATCAGCCGATTTTGTTTTTACTCCCAGCGATTTATCGTTTAAAAACAATTCTACTTCATCGCAATTGCTGTACACTTCAACGGCGGCTTCATCGTAAGTTCCAAAATCGACCGGAGTCCAGTTAGCAACCCATTTCCCTACGCCTAAGTTATCCGACCTGCGTACAATATGAACTACCGGCTTATCCGACCACCAGCTCTGACGCTGAAAACTCAATTGCGTCCAACTTCCGGTACGATCAAACAAGCCATTATTCCTTGAAATAGCCGGCCAAAGAGCTTCACCCAAATAGTCGAATCCAACCCACAAAAACTGTCCTGACATAAACGGATTATCACGTAAAGTCAACCATTCTGCAAGCCCATGTCCATTCTCGGTACCAATAACAATGCGTTCCGGCTTAGCCACGTGAGCATCTATCAACTCTTTTTCGCGGTAATTTTGCCCCACAATATCCATTTTGTCGGCAAAACCATTTGTATACACTTGCGACGATCCCGGACGAAACAAAGCCATGGTTACCGGGCATCCCGGGTCAAGTTGATGTACCAGATCCTGTTGATCTTTATATTTCTTGAAACCGGCAGAATCGTTCAGATTGTCGCGTATCTCGTTTCCAACACTATAAATAATGACGGAGGGATGATTTCTGTCGCGTAGCACCATGTCGCGGGTATCTCTTTCCCACCATTTGTCGAAATAGAGGTTATAACCGTTCTCGCTACCCGGTTTCACCGCATTCCAGGTATCTAAGGTTTCATCCATAATCAGAAAGCCCATGCGATCACACAAGTCCAAAAATTCCGGGGCTACAGGATTATGCGCAGTACGAATTGCATTTACACCTGCTGATTTTAGTAACTCAAGGCGGCGTTCCCAGGCTCTCAACGGAACAGCGGCACCCAATGCACCTGCATCGTGATGAATACAAGCACCTTTTATTTTTATATTTTTACCGTTCAACCAATAGCCTGTAGCAGCTTCAAATTTACTGTCGCGAATACCAAAAGTGTTACTTTGCTCGTCAATAACTGCTTTGGCAGATTGTACTTTGGTAACTGCCCGGTATAAATTGGGTTGATTGACATCCCACAATTGAGGGCCATCTAGTTCCAACGATTGTTTGATGGTTGCCGATGTACCGGCAGCAATAGTTTGTTTTGATTCGGTAGATTTCACCGCATTGCCTGCAGGATCAAAAACGGTGGTTTCAAGCACGATTGAATTTGCCGAGGCAGATACATTTATTATTTTGGTTTGTACATTGATCGTTGCTTTTTTATCGGTTACTTGTGCAGTTGAAATGTAAACACCCCACTGATCGATGTGAACCGGATTCGTCACCACCAATCGCACGTGCCGATAAATTCCGGCACCAGCATAATAGCGCGATGCAGGCTGAATTGAATTATCCGCCTTAACAGCCAGCACATTCACAGCCCCTTTCCCAAATTTCAAATGACCGCTCAAGTCGTAGCTAAAGCTGGTATAACCATAAGGACGTTTACCCAAATGAAATCCGTTGATCCACACATCGCTATTGGACATAACACCATCAAACTCTATAAAGAATTTTTGTTTAGCATCATTTGCATCCACTGTAAAGTTTTTTCGATACCAACCAATTCCTGCCGGTAAATATCCACCTCCGCGACCGGTAGGGTTAGCCTTATCGTAAATACCTTCCACACTCCAATCGTGAGGAACATCCAGTTTCCGCCATTTCGAGTCATCGAATGTAGCGTTCTCAGCAGCTTTGGCATCACCCAATGAAAAACGCCAATCGTTATCAAAATTCAGAATACGACGTGAACTATCGGTCGGCTTTTGAGCATAAAGTGTCATTGCGATCAATGAAAAAAGAGCACAAAACGATAGTTTTAAGTCGGATTTAAGAGTAAACATGTTTCTTTATTTTATTTGTGAGACTCACTATTTTTCTTGACAAGCACTATGTTGGGCTGCACCGGCTTTTTCATTCCCGTACCCAGAAAAAAACTGGTATGAGGAGGTTGGTTATAACCCACATTCTGAGTGGCAATAGCCAAGCGGTATTGCGGATCGTGCATCAAAGTAACAATGCGATGAGCAGTTGGGATAGTAGTTGTATAAATTCGTAAATTCTTATTATCTGTTGTTCGTAAAATAAGTTCCTCACGCCAATCGCCAAATAAATCGGCACTTAAAGCTGGAGTTCCTTTTGTTCCGTTATTCGAGGCACAACCTTCGGCAGTAAAAATTCTGCCCACTTTGTATTTATCAATATAATTTTTATCGAGCAATTCGCGACTAAAATCACCATCCCACCAAATAAGAAAGTTGGTTGATGTTGGTGCATCACCTACCCGATTCCCTTTCATATCCAACAATCCTCCCGACCCTGAGAACCACATCTCAGCTCCCGGATTTTCAGGATAAATATCTTCAGCTACCCCGCGTCCTACATCCTTGTCCATCGACCCTTTGTACAATACTTCTCCTGTTTTGGCATCGTAAACAGTGGCTCCTGCACCTTTTGTTCCTTCTTCTATCTCATGAACACCAAATACCTGAAGTCCTTCACGGTTTGGTACCAAATGCCCCACATGAATAGCATCACCGTGACGAAAACCCGTAGAAAACAGACCTTTTCCATTATCATCAACCACCATGGAACCATAGATGATTTCATCTTTTCCATCGCCATCTACATCCGCCACACTCAGGTTATGATTTCCCTGACCGGAGAAAGGATTCTCACCATTTTTACTATCAAATACCCAACGAGAAGTAAGTTTTCCGTTTCGCCAGTCCCAGGCAGCCAGCACAGTTCTACCATAGTAGCCTCTGCACATCACTACACTTGGGTGAACGCCATCGAGATAAGCAACACAAGCCAGAAAACGTTCGCTACGGTTTCCCGTGTTATCGCTTCCTCCATTGCCTCCATGACCGTTCCAACCATTTAGAGGATAGCGGTTCGGAATATAATCGGTAGTAGCCAGCGCCTCACCAGTTCGTCCACTGAAAATGGTAAAGTATTCCGGTCCGTCGAGCACTTTCCCATAGAGGGTTCCACTGTTTTTATCCAGATTGCGATAGTCTTTTGTAGAATCACCTATCACTTTTCCAATTCCATCAATAGTTCCATCAGCCGTTTTACATGCAAATTCTGCAATTCCATCGCCGTCGAGGTCGTAGACCATAAACTGTGTATAGTGGGCACCTTCGCGAATATTCTTTCCCAGGCTTATCTGCCACAGAAATGTTCCATCTAACTTGTATGCTTGAAAAACAGGAATACCCGATATGCCGGATGAAGGAGAATCTATTCCACGAGCTGTTTGGTGAAGAATAATTTCATATTCACCATCACCATCCAAATCACCTACTGAAACATCGTTGGGGCTATATCCTTCGGGGGTTTTAAGTGGAATATTGATGTATTGCTGAATTGGAGCATTTGCTTTTATAGTAAAAGGTTTGCTTGCCTCCTGCTCCACTCCACCGAGCACCGCTTTTACAAAATAGGAATTATCGACGGTAAAATTTTGCTTTCCAACCTGACTGTTAGTACTTTCTTTTATCGGCGTTTGGTTTAATTTTACAGGCTTTTCGCTTCCACTCCGGTGATAGAGATTAAACGCAATATCATCGGGTTCAGTACCCAATAACCGCCAGCCCACATAAACCGAATCGCCGGGGCAACGAACAGCAATAACACCTCTGTCGAGGTTCTCCATTTGACGTTGTGCCATCAATCCGGGAGCACAAATGAGTGAAAGAAATACTAGAAAAATTGGAATCGTGATTTTCGAAAGAACTTTCATTACAGTGTTGTATTAGTCATGTGGTTAATAGTATTGTTGAATTGGGATTAAAAATTATCCGTTCTGAAGTTCGGGGTCCACAATCCTTCTTTGTTCAGGAGGCTTGCCGGAGGATTCGTTGCCCAGCAATAACGGACGGCAATAGGTTTCAGCACTTCTTTGCTCGACACAACCACTGTTTTACCATCTATTCGGGCATCAGCCCACATCCATTTTTTGTCTTCGCCACAAATGGCAAAGCCGGTCAGTTTTCCATCTTTGGCTACCAATCCTTTGCCTACATGGTCAAAAGAGAGACGAACAGTGCTGCCTTCCACTTTGTAATTTTTGTACATCGGTCCTGAATATTCAACCTTTTCGCCGTACACTTTGGAACGGGCAGCTAATCCAAGACGATACCCGATAACTTGTTTATTTTTGGGGTGTACATTTTCAGGATCATTGCCTGCATTTTCGATGGCCACAGCCATAGCTGTGTTAGGGATAGAGAGATTGAGCATTTGAGCTTCGCGAACCGTCATCATCGAATTGTCCTGCACCGGTTGCGTCATTGGTTTGCCAATATTCGCTAACTGTACATACAGGAATGGAAAATTACCCTGCGTCCAACGCGTTCTCCAATCGCCCACCAGAGTTTCCATAATTTCGCGGTAGATCTTTGCAGAAGGTCCGTTCGATTCACCCTGATACCACACTGCCCCCTTGATAGCATAAGGAATCAAAGGATCAATCATACCGTTGTAGCAAACATACGGATTGTGTTGATCCATTTCCGGATCCGGGTTGCGGGGTGCTTTTGGCTTTTTCGAATTCACATCGCCGGCAGCTGCTTGCGCTGCAGCCAGATCACCTTTAAATTTTGCAAGGTCTTCTCTGTATTTTGGCAATGCAACAGCACTATCGGCAACAAATTTATCCCATTTCTGAGCATACGCATCGAGCAATGGTTTCAAATTTGGGCGCGCTTCCAAAGCCGGTTTACTTATCCATGTTTCTGCAGTGCTGGCACCAAAGGCCGAAGTAATCATACCCACGGGAATATTAAGTTTTTGATATATTTCACGTGCAAAAAAGTACGCTACAGCCGACAAATGCCCAACAGTTTTAGGAGAACAAACTTCCCATTTACCAACAACTTCTGACTTTACCGTATGCGAAGGAGTAAAATCAACATCAAATACCCTAATTTGTGGATAATTGGCCTCTGCCACTTCTTTATCTTCATTCAAAACGCCACACCAATAACGATCTTCCTTTGCAACAGTCATGTCCATGTTCGATTGACCGGAGCAAAGCCAGACTTCACCCACGTAAACATCTTCGATAGTGATGGTATTTTCTCCTTTTATTTGAAGCTTGTAAGGACCACCGGCTTTCTGTTTTGGTAGGCGAACTAACCATTTACCGGAAGCATCGGCTGTAAAAGTTTGAACTGTTTTGTTTAGGGTAACAGTAACCTGTTCACCTGGATTGGCTGTTCCCCAAACAGGAATGGGAATATTTCGTTGCAAAACCATGTGTTCGGCAAATAGGCTGGCTGGTTTTACGGCTGCAAAAAGTGCTGTTGAGGCAAATAAGCCTAAAGCGAAAATGAAAAATCGAATGGATCTGGTCATGATATTGATATATAATGTCTGAGATAACTTGATACAAGTTCTTTAATATTGTATGTAAAGTTTGACTTACTAAAACTTCAATGGTTTAAATACAAAAAAAATAAACATATTAGGGCTTACACCCCTCGATGCTTATTATCAATTGTGTGTTCTACTCCATATAGAATAGTTCGGGCAATGCAATAGATACAGGCGAGTTATCTGGATTAGTTTCCATAATATCTGCCATATACGCCCACCATTTTTTCACAATTTCGGTCAACCCGAGATCTTGCGAACCACCTTCACCACTATTTTTCTGTACTGCAAAAAGAATATTGGTTTCCTTATCCCAGAAAATAGAATAATCGTACACACCGGCGTCTTTCAACAGTTTTGATAATTCCGCCCAAATTTCATTATGGCGTTTTTCGTACTCAGCTTCAAAGCCGGGTTTCAGAAACATTTTAAAAGCTGATCTTGTCATTTTGTTTTGTATTTAGTTATCGGGAGAACGGAATTCCAATTCCGTTATATATTTATTTTACGAAATTGAAACCGGAATCGGAATTCCGGTCTCCTTTATTTAACCGAGAAAATTGGTGCAGTAGTATCTTGTTTTGTGTTGTAGAATTGCACTGCACTGTCGTTCATTTTTGGAAATTTTGTCTTCATCAAAGCATACATTTCACCACCCGCAAGCAAAACCGGACCATATCCGTGCGCTGCAAATCGGTGAACCGGACGATAATAATAATAAGCCGGATCAAATCCCATTCCTGTACCAACACACGTACCATCAACCTCACCGGCCTCAGTAACCTGCGTTGTTACAGCATTCCAACCCAATGTAGCCACCGGTCCATATGCCAATGCATCTATCCAACCTTTGTTGACAGCATGAGCTATACAATAAGTATAAATAGCTGTAGCTGAAAGTTCTAAATACGAATCATTACGATCGAGCAACTGATGCCAGAAACCTTCGCCCGACTGTAAAGCTGCTAAACCGCGCACATGTTCTTTAAATAAATAAAGGATCTTATCACGTCCGGGATAATTGGCAGGCAAAGCATCGAGCACTTCGGTCATCGTCAGGATTGCCCAACCATTAGCGCGTCCCCAATGAAAAGCTGGATGATCGCTCATGCCTTCTACCCAACCATGGCGGAATAATTTCTTCTCCGGCACCCACATGCGTTGTTTGAAAAGCAGAACTTGTTTAATGGCCTCATCGTAATATTTTTTGTCGCCAGTAAGTTTTCCCATATTGACAATGGCAGGAATGGCCATAAACATATCATCAAGCCAAACCGTATTATGTTGAGGGCGGTTACGGGCAAAAATACCATCAGCCAAACGATATTCTTTGTTCATGATAAAATCCATGTAGTTATCGATAAGCGGGCGGTCGTTACATTTTATCCCTGCAATTTGGGCCTTAATCATAGCCGAACACATCGCTCCGGCATCGTCAAGCGCCTCGGGATGAAGAACTTGACGCATTTGCGGTTCAACGATCCCTTCTTTTCTTAGTTTCTCAAAATAAGGAGCTACTTCAGCCAAAAAATTAAACCGATCTGAAACATATTTCGTGTAACGGACATCGCCTGTTTTTTCAGCTACCAGAAGCATGCTGGCATAAGTTACACCCCACTCGTAACTGGCCAAACGGAACGTACCACGTTCCAAAACAGAGTTTTTATCTATCTGCTTGAAATCGGTGATAACTGCTTTGCTGTCTTTATTGATAACTTTCGTTGGAGTCGCAGTTTCTAAAAACGCCAAAACACGGTCGGTCACTGCTTTTACCTGTTCGGGTGTCAACTCTCCATAAGGAGTTTTATAGGCCGGTTTCATTAGATGAAGCGGAGTGTTGAAGTCATTAGTTTTTTCGTGTGATGCTACATTTTGTGCTCCACTAGAAGCACTTAGCAGACATAGTAAGGAAATTGCAAATAATGATTTAATTTTGTTCATGTGTGATTGGTTTAAGAAGTTACAAGTAATTGGTTACAAGTTACAAGTCTGTATCTAACTATTGTTTTAGAAAAAAATCAATAAATAATATCGATTATTTCTATGATTTTGAATTATTGGGTGACTTATTTTATTATCGGTTCATCACTGTTGATAAGCACAAACTTTTTGGGTGCATCGGGTTGAGTGATGCGTACATTCTGGAATATAGAGCCTTTCACATCGTCCAACTGTACAGATGGACGAAAATCGGGCTGCATAAAGCTTATGTCTACATCGCTTATCTCAATATTTTTAGCATGGCGAATATAAAATGAAGAAGAGGGAATAAGACCGAACATCCAGGGTTCTGGATACAGTTTCTCACTTTCGGGTGGAGAAAGTTTAGCTTGCTCACTTGTGCCACCACCTTTGTACACAATCCGGATATTGCTCAGTTTCACATCTTCAATGTAATGGTTGGGTAAACCTGAAATAAGACAACCGTAACGAGAATCAGCATTATAAACGTTTACGTTGTCGATAGTAATGCGTTTCATTTCACCCACCGCTGTGTTTTCCGGACTACGCATTCTTGCTCCTAACCGAAGAAAGATTGGCGAGTTGACAATATCGCGCATGGTAATATTTGAAATTACAATATCCTGAAGAATACCACCATCCACTGTTTCGAGAGCCAACCCACGACAACGTTCGAAAATGCAATTGGTAATAGCAATATTTTTAAACCCACCACTCGACTCTGTTCCGCATTTAATACGTCCGGTAACAAAGCCCTGATCGGGAGCTTGGGGTTCATCGCGCTTGTAAGTGGCATTCATTACAGAACCTCTATCATAACCACTCACAAAACAGTTGGTAATCGTCACATTTTCAGTGTCGCGAAAAAACCCAAGTCCATAACTGGCTTTCAGAACAATAGCATCATCCCATGGCGAGTTGACAGTACAATTGGAGATGCGCACATTCCGACAACAATCAATATCAAGGCCATCTCTATTGGTATCAATCAGTAGGTTATCCACCGTAAGATTGTCGACTCCGGTTGCCAAAAGTGCAAAGTGCCCACAGTTTAGCATCTTCACATCGCGCATAATCACGTTTCGACATAACTTCAGACTTACTGCTTTGTTACCAACTCCAGGTAAATGACTTTCGTTACGGGTCAGTCCGGCACCATCAATTAAACCCTGACCACAAATGGTCACATTTTCGAGATGTTCACCCCAGATTAAACTATTTTGCCAGTGACTGTGCCCAAAATCCTGAAACTTGGTAAATTCACTTGGCTCTGCGGCATCATAGCCAATTCCGTTTTCGGGGAATGCAGCCAAAAGTATTGCACCGGCTTCCAGCTGAAGACAGATATTACTTTTCAAGCGAACTGAATAACTTGCATACGTTCCGGCAGGGAAAATAATAGTTCCACCACCAACATTTGCCGCAGCTTCAATGGCTTTGTTTATCGACGGAGAATCAATTGTTTTTCCATCTCCTTTTGCTCCGAAGTCTCTAACGTTGTAATATGATGATGCCTGCAATTGAACGGACATCAACACGAATAATATTCCTACGTATTTTTTCATTTATAATTTCTGACTATAAAATTTTATTTCAATGTTACATCCCACACTTTGGTTAATTTAGATGTTCCGACTGCACCATCAATGATTAGCGTAACTATGTAGTTACCGGCTTCTTTATAAACATGTTGCGGATACTGTTCAGTAGAAGTTGTTCCATCTCCGAAACTCCAGTTCCAATGACTTATTTCACCTGTCGATTCATCCTGAAAGGCAACTAGTCGGCGGTTCATATCTAAAACGGTGAAGTTCCATTTGGCAGCCAACTTCTTACTATCCGCCCCTTCGCGTGGCATCAAACGAAAGCTACGTAAAAAATCAGCTTGACCATACATTTTGTGCTCCGACGATAAGTTCCAGAATCCGTTTTTATCCGGCGAATTCACATTATCGAAATCGATAACCGCCCAACACAGTCCAATCTTTTTGTTCTCACTAAGTACCGATGGAATAGAACGGGCAGGTTCCGTACCGGCATAATCGAAAGGCGTAATGAAAAATTCCAGGATCAGTTTTCCTTTCTCGCCTTCTTTGAAAGTGTAGTTGTAAGCTGCATTGGCATAGGGCAATTGTTTAATCCAGGGTTGACAACCCCATACCATGGCCCAGTCTTTATCGCCCGGAGGAGTGAAAATATGGTAGTTTTGCGCATGAACGCCATGAACGGCAAAGAAAGTATCCCACTTATTTACATCCTTGAATGGATAGAAACGGTCGATAAACGAACCGCCCGAACGATCACCATCCACCACCAATTCGAAAATATCATCTTCGAGTCCGGGGCGCGTAAATTGCCAGTAATTATCTTCGGCTTCGTACAGAAAGTACAAACGGTTCTCGCCTTTTACCCAGCCGACTTTTACTTTTATGTTGGGTGTTGTTGCATCCGTTTTAGGGTGCATCCCTGTGTCGTCCCACATATCTTTTGTGCCTACCACATAACTTTCGGGCACCATTGCCCAATCGGAAATGTCGCCATCTATACGTGGAATTTGATTGGCCGGAAATTGAAACACTTTGAATTCTGCGTCGGGATGGGGTGCTTGTGCCGAAACCTTTCCTAACTGGAAAAGCAATAGTATCAAAGTCAAACCTTTGCGAGCAGATGATTTCATGGTGTGTAATTAGTTTTTTTATCGAACTTCTATTTTGCAATTGCCTTGCTGAAAACAGCAGGCAAAAGCGAATAATCGAAATCTGCTTCTTTATTTTGACGATAAGCGCAGATATAATATTTTTTTCCTGCAATTAGAGGAAACTTCCCAACCAAAGCCGGAGCATCTGTCTTCTTGCCACTGTTGAAAAACTGTAATGGCGTGGTTTGTTGGTGTGCATCGCCCAAACGACTTTCTGTCTCCACGGGAAAAACATAGCTATATATTTTCAACTTCATGCTTTCGCCATAGAAAAGGCTCAAATCATTGCGCTCCATCACAAAAACATTGTCCTTACACCATTCAGGTTTCAAAAAAGCATCCGCAGCATCTGGCATTTTTCCCAAAGCAGCACCAGCAGCCCAGAAAAGTTCAAGCCCTTCGGTAGTATTTATGGCTTCAATTTCCAGAATAATGCCATCGGTAACCGTCAATGCAACAGCTTTTACGCTAAGGTAACCCTTACCTAAAAGGGTGTCTTTAAGCTGGTACTCCAAAACTCCTTTTTTATTGGTGAAAGTCGTTGATTTCAATTGCTCCGCCCAACGACTTTCGCCTCCCTTTATCACGCCCAAGCGAAGTGTTCCGGCCAATTCGGGAACAAGCAATGAAAACTGAAGCGTTTGTCGGGCTACAATCTGTGAAGTTTCATTCTTTGTTTTCAAACTCACAAAAACATTGTGTTCTGCCTTCGGAGCAGCCGCCATAACAGTTGTTACGAGGAAGCAAGTCATTGCAAGTACTAAATATTTATTCATTTTTTATTTCGTTATCCTATTGAGTGAAGTTAGGTTATTATTTGGATGCACTTTTTTTTGTAAAAATAGAGAAACATATTCAGAAATTAAGCTACAATCGTAAAAGCAGTAAAGCATACTTTCACAATTGTAGCCATTACAATCTAACTAGCAATCCTTTTATATAAACCTTTTTTATCCTTCCTCAATTTAAAACTTCTTTTTCAATGCTTTTTTAAGATCACAATCTTTTAAATCTTTGATTCCTTCAGCTATTGTTCTGGCATTCAAAACAGCTCCAGCTTTGGAAGTATGGGTATGATCACCCCAATACAAACCTTGTATCGAATCCTTACCCATTTTATCCAATTTGTCGGCAATGAGTTTATTGGCATCAAGATACAACACTTTTTCCATGGCTGCAGCCTCTTTTGTCCATTTACCTAAACCATTGTTATTGCGAATTACAGCTACACTATCTTTGGTAGTAAACATGTTGCGCGGAATATGCGAAAGCAAAATTGGAGTCGCTTTTTTAGCTTTTACATCTCTTGCATATTTACGCATGTACCAACCAAATGAATGAATTGTTTCTTGCTTTCCTGTAGCTTCCATTATCACAGTAGTGTCTTTATCTCCATTTCCTGGAAGTGAAGCACGTGCACGACCGGTATTGTAAGGACCAGCATCGTTATGTCCAAACTGAATAAACACATAGTCGCCCGGTTGAACGGCTGCAAGTACTTTATCCCACAATCCTTCTGAAATAAATGTACGGCTACTACGACCACCCAAGCCATGATTCTCTACCGACACCTTTGTGCTATCAAAATAATCTCCGAAAAAGTGACCCCAACCCCATTGTTTGTTACTTCCGTCATCTTTTCCGTTTTTCATGGTTGAATCACCAACAGTAAACACTACAGGACGTCCTTTTTTACGCGATTTTCCGGCATTGCTTGGAAGTGCTTTGCGTGGATCTGCACCCGATTTTATACCCAATAAATCTTCACCCGTAATTTTAGTTTGGGTAGTTTGTCCCTGAGTTGCGGTTGTCACATTTTGTGCCGACACCGCCATCGAAAACACAACTGCAAAAGCAGTAACGATAGTCAATTTGTATTTATTCATTTGGTCAATAAGTTGTGATTATACATCCCGATAAAAGCGGTTTGCAGAAACCGGTTTTATCAATCTGTAAATCCTATTTTTAATTATGTAATTTAGTTATCAGTCAACGTGCTTTATCCATGCGGAGCATAACACTATGCAAAAATCGTAAAATTATGTCCGATACGGAATAGAGAAACGTACTTTTATATTGATAAGAATACACATGAACATTAAACCGCCATTAAACCTCATACATACTGCAATTCCTATCCGTTTGAATACGTGCGGAAACACATACTGGCGAATGCTGGATCTATTTTTATTTACTATTGCAAAGTCATTTCACAAAGATATTGACAGCAAAATTATTATTCATGTAAAATTTGATATTATAGCCTTACATTTTGACATAATAACACGACTATTATCAGCCTTCTGTTCTCTAATTTGTGACACTAAGGGATTAACAACGTGTTGTCAGAAGACAATCAACCGTCAATTAACAAACCAATCATAAAACAATATCCAATTTAGTTGGGGAAATTAAGGAAAACGAGTACTTTTGATGGATAAAACTGGTGTATTTTTATCCATACGCATTTAAGACTATCATTCAAATTATGATTAAGAAGTTATCACCGAGCAGCCTACCTAATGCATTTGCAATCATTGAAAGCGTAATTGCGAAAATGAATTCCGAACATATATTTCAATGGGATGAACACTATCCTACCCGCGAAATAATAGAAAAGGACATTGTTGACGGACATGCATTCGGGTTCTTCCATTTAAATGAGTTAAGAGGCTACATTACTCTGAATGAAGAATACTCTCCCGAATACAATAGCTTGGAATGGAAGGATAAAAACGGAACATCACTAATCATCCACCGCCTATCCATAAAAGCTGATTGTCAGGGACAGGGAATTGCAAAGCAATTAATGATCTATGCCGAAGAATATGCAAAAAGTAACAGTTATTCGTCCATTAAATTGGATGCTTTTCTGCCCAACAAAGCCGCTTTACATCTCTACGAAAAATTAGGATATACTGAAGTTGGGACAGTAACGTTCAGAAAAGGCAAGTTCAATTGTTATGAGAAAGTTTTCCTCACTTGACCGCCAACAGAAGATATTTTCTCTACTATCCTTAAACTGACAAATGTACTTTTGCATTGAAATAAATTCATTTGTAAAATTTAAGCACTGCTATTATCTACAAGCTTGAAGATAATTTCTTTTCTTTGTGTTTCGAAATACGACAAAATGAAGAACCAATTTTACAGCTTAGTCAGATTTATTATTATATTTGCATTTATCACCTCCTGTTTTTCAACAAATGCTCAGGCTGGAAAAGCTATTCCCATTGTTTCAGGACAAACAAAAGCCACCATCTGCATTGACAAGACTGAAACTGCAGTGGTACACAAAGCTGCTCAACTATTTCGGGACGATGTGTTCGCTATCACCGGGCAACAACTCGCCATACAACCCCAGTTTTCCGCAAAAGGTACTACCATAGTTGCAGGCACATTAGGGCAAAGCAAACCACTCACCCAAATCATCCACAAATACAAACTCAACAACGATTCTGTTCTGGGTCGCTGGGAAGCTTTCTCCATACAAATGATAGCAAGCGGCTCGAACAATATCATAGTAGTAACGGGTAACGACCGAAGAGGTACTGCTTACGGCATTCTGGAACTTTCTAGGATGATAGGAGTTTCTCCCTGGGTTTGGTGGGCCGATGTACATCCAACTAAAAAAAGTGAACTTAGCTTAGAAATATCAAACCCCATTTATCAACAACCATCGGTACAATACCGCGGTATTTTTCTCAACGACGAAGACTGGGGATTAAAACCATGGGCTTCGAAAACGATAGAACCCGAAACCGGTGAGATAGGTCCTAAGACGTATGGAAAGATATTCGAACTATTACTGCGTTTGCGTGCCAATACCATTTGGCCGGCAATGCACGAATGTACTACTCCTTTCTATTTTGTAAAAGGAAATGCCGCTATGGCGGATAGTTTCGGTATCATTGTCAGCACTTCACATTGCGAACCGCTTATGCGTAGCAACCCATTGGAATGGGATCACAAAACACGTGGCGATTATAACTTCTTCACCAACAAAAAGAGCGTTGTTGACTATTGGAACGAACGACTCACAGAGACTTCGAACTACGAAAACATCTATACCGTGGGAATGCGGGGTATTCACGATGGAGCCATGGAAGGAGCCAAAACCATTACGCAACAAGTAGAAGGATTGACTGATGTTTTCAAAGTGCAAAGAGAAATGTTAGGCAAGTCGCTAAACAAAAATGCAGACGAGATTCCACAGATTTTCATTCCGTACAAAGAAGTACTGGACGCCTACGATGCCGGCTTGAAAGTACCCGATGATGTTACCCTTGTGTGGTGCGACGACAATTATGGCTACATGAAACGACTGAGCAATGAGGCCGAACGTCAGCGTAAAGGTGGTTCGGGCGTATACTATCACATTTCGTATTGGGGCCGACCACATGATTATTTATGGTTGGGGACCACTCAACCGTCTTTTATCTGGCAAGAGATGCAAAAAGCATGGGCGTATGGTACACGTAAAATGTGGATACTGAATGTTGGTGACATTAAACCTGCCGAATACCTTACTGAGTTTTATCTGGATATGGCATGGAATATTAATGCAGTAAAGGCAAATAAGATATCGCAGCATTTGGAAAACTGGCTGGGTAAAACCTTTGGGACAGAACATGCTTCGGGGCTGAAAGATATTATGAACGAGTACTATCGCCTGGCATTTATCCGTCGACCGGAGTTTATGGGCTGGAGTCAAACAGAACCAACCACCAAAACAAAATCAACTGAACTAAATTTCGCTGAGTTTGGAGATGAACTACATACCCGCTTGAAACAGTACGATCGTATAGAAAAACAAGCCGATTCTATTTCGAAACATATTCCGGCTGCATTGAAAAATGCTTATTTCGAACTAGTCAACTATCCGGTGGCAGGTGCTGCTGAAATGAATAAGAAATGGTTGAACAGTCAGTATGCCAATAGCTTTGCAGCATTTCAATTACCCGAAGCAAACACAGCCAAAGAAAAGAGTCTGCAAGCCTGGGACAAAATTCAACAAATGACGAGCTACTACAATGACTCGATAGAAAAGGGAAAATGGAAGTATATGATGTCGGCTCAACCGCGAAAATTGCCTGTATTCGACAAGCCTATATTTGCAGAAACAACTCCAACAACAACTCAGGGTACTATCTTTTGGCCGGAAGAGACAACCAAACCAATGGCAAAAGGAGATACTGCACATTTGGTCTTGGATAATTGCACTAAAGGTATTTATTGCTTCAACGGCAATTCGTTTACGATTACCGGCAAACCTGAATGGTTGACTATCGAGCACATTTCGGGCAAAAACAATGCTACCTTGCCTGCAGATAAATTAAGCCTGAGCATATTTCCAGAAAAATTGACCGAAAAAACAGCAGAAGGACTATTGACATTAAAAACCAATGGGCAAAATTATTATGTAGCTGTAAAAGCTATTTCTAATTCTACTTTGAGCGTAAAAGACAACTGCATCAAATTGAACGCTTCGGCTTTTACACACAACAAAAGTACTGTTGCTGGTCACTGGCAGATGATAGAAGGATTAGGCTATAGCCGTTCGGCCATGTTATTGCAACCTTTTGATGCCAAGCTACACAAAGATATTTCCAAAAATCCCGTACTAGAATATGAATTTACTATTGAGCATACCGACAGTGCATTGATACGACTTTATTTGTTGCCAACACATCCCGCCGACAGTCGTAATGACTTGCGCATAGCTGTTTCGGTAGATAATAGCGCACCGCAGCTGTTCAATATCAAAACCGAAGGGAGAAATAACGCCTGGAAAGAAAATGTACTTTGCAATCAAACCATCGTTAAAATACCATGGAGGTTTAATGTAGGGTTTAAACACACCTTACGCATCATTGCCATTGATCCCGACATTGTTATCGATCGGTTGATGATAGACTTCAACCCAAATCGAAAGTTTTATAACATCGCGTTATAAAAATCTATTGAGTACACATTTCTATGTGATAGTACTCAACTCTATTTTTGTAGAACCTAATTTGCAGTTAATTTGCATATCAAGTTCCAATAGAACTAAAATAGCATTAACCATAAAAATTAAATCATGACACATTTAAAAGCAAGTCTTTTAAGTATGCTTTTTCTTACACAATTGTCGCTGTGTGCACAGGAAAAAGTTACTGAGAATAGACCGAATCTTCCGAGGGTTACTATTTCATTGCCAAATGGCAAAGCGGCAGACATTCCTAAAGGTCCATTTAAACCTACATGGAAATCAATCGAAGAAAACTACAAAATTCCAGAATGGTTTGTTGACGGGAAGTTTGGTATTTTCATTCATTATGGTGTTTACACAGTAGCTGCTCATGCCAGTGAATGGTATCCACGTCATATGTATAGCAATACCGGCGTTCAAAAATGGCACGAAGAGCATTTTGGAAAAGTAGATTCTATTGGCTATAAAGATTTAGTTCCATTGCTAAAAATGGGGAAATTCAAAGCCGATGAATGGGCAGAATTATTCGAAAAATCCGGAGCAAAGTATGTTGTTCCAACGGCTGAACATCATGATGGTTTTGCCATGTACGATAGTAAACTTACTCGTTGGAATTCAAAGAATATGGGACCGCATATCGATTTCATTGGTGAACTTGGCAAAGCAGTAAGAAAGCAAGGGCTGAAGTTTGGTGTATCAAATCACCGAATGGAAAACTGGGATTTTATGTATCCAATGCTAAACGTAAAAACAGACTTATTTGATCCTAAGAATGCTGATTTTTATGGACCGCCACAAGTTCCACCAGTACGTAAACAAGCTAAACCAGGCGAAGAAGTAATTGAAGATCAATCGGTAGCTCCACAAAGCAAAGCATTTCTCGAAGAATGGTTGGCTCGTTGTCAGGAATTGATAGACAACTACAAACCTGATATCTTTTGGTTCGATAATGGCGTGAATAGTCGCAATCTTGATTCGATAAAACTACGCTTTGCAGCATATTATTACAACAGAGCTGCTGCATGGGGTAAACCCGTTTCAATAAGTACCAAGAGTGATGCTTATTTAGCCGGTAGTATCCGCGACTTTGAAAGACAAGGACGTGCACCAAAAGAGAAAACAAACTATTATTGGCAAGTAGACGATCCCATTGGTGAAAAATTTGGGTACGTTGAAGGCATGAAACTTACAAATGCAGGTTCAATCGTCAAAAAATTAGTTGAGAATGTATCCCGTAATGGGAATTACATGCTAAACATTTCGCCTAAAAGTGATGGGACAATTCCCGAAGAACAAAAACAAATTTTGTTAGGCGTGGGTAAATGGTTAGGCGTTAACGGTGATGGAATTTACGGAACACGCGCCTGGAAAAATGAAAGCGATGGACAATTCAGATTCACTACCAAGGGAGGAAGTCTTTATGCTATTTCCCTGAACTGGTCTGAAGAACCTGTCATTATTAAAGTTCTCCCAACAAGTGCTGGAAAAGTAAAAAAGGTTAGTCTACTTGGTTATAAAGGTGATATTACTTTTAGTCAGGATGAAACAGGACTAAAAATTACGTTTCCTAAAGAAAAGCCTTGCGACTATGCTTATACATTTAAAATAGAAGGATTCACTCAGAAATTTTAGAAGAGAAGCCTTGCTATCTTGCAAAAATGACTCTATAGGTTTGTTTTAAACAAATATCTATAGAGTCATTTTTATTTTCTTAACCATTAAGGTACGGAGCGTTACCAACTCAATTTATAAGCCACTATTTTATTGTCCAGGAATGTTGGAACTAACAGTAACTTTTGGGAAGCGATATAACCCAGATCAGCAGCATTAATTTTCATGGGTGTTGTGTCTAATAATTTTTCAACACCCTTGCCCACTCTAATGAGTTGAACATGTCCACTCCAATCGGAAGTCACAAATACGGCTGGTGCAACTTGTTCAATACCGTCCAAATAGCCGACTTTTTCCTGCAAAACAGTGATGGCTTTTGTTTTTTGATTCACGGAAATAAGATTTCCCTTCGAACCCAGATACAATAAATTGCCACTGGCATAAATACCATTCATGCCGCCCAAATCTTTACTTTGAACAAGTACTTCCAAAGAATCCTTTCCAACGTAAAAAATACAATCGCCACTATCATCCGATACATACACACGCCCATTAGCCGCAACACATACATCATTCAGACTTTTAGATTTTGCGTTACGATATTCTTTTAATATTTTGCCCGTAGATAAACTTATTTCCACTACCCTATCAATGTCGGTTACGTATAATTTCGTTTTCGAGCAGGTAATTCCTTTAGGAGCATTCAATCCCTTTACCCATTCTTTTTCGATAAATTCGCCCTTTACATTTAGCTTCGAAATAAAACCTTCGCCATCCTTTACATCGTGTTTACCAACTATATTCGACACGTAGATAATGTTATCAGAAGGATTATAATGAGATGATTCCGGCACGTTTAGCCCTGCAGGAGTACTCCATACTTTCACTAATTTATTGCTTACAAAAGCTTCCTGAGCATATATTCCAAAACACAGCGCAAGAAAAACGACGGTAACGATAGGTCTTTTCATTCTTTTAGATTTAATGATGGATTATAAATATTGATTCAATACTCGATTTTTAAAGATATTTATTCTTTTATTCCACAAAAATACAATACTTTTGCCATTCAACAAGGTTGAATTATAATAAACTTCAAATAATATGATAAATTCATTGCAGATCGGAACACGTATTCGCAATTTACGATTGGTGCAAAAAAGGACTTTGCAGGATATTGCGAATGCTTGCGACTTGTCTAAAAGCATGGTTTCGAAAATAGAGACTAATGCGGTAGTGCCATCCGTAGCCACATTGGTGAAAATTGCAAAATCGCTGGGCACGAATGTTTCTGTTTTGATGGAAGAGAGCAATACGCAGTCGTCGGTAATGATAAGCTCCGAAAAAGCAAACGACAATATTACGCAAACCGACCGAGGGTATCATATTTTCCCTTTTGCTTCCGAATTTAAAGATAAAAAAATGCAACCGTTCCTTTTTGTTGGCAAAAAAGGGGAGGTAAAAGAGCATCATCTGACGCATGAAGGCGAAGAATTTATTCATGTATTGGAAGGTGAAATGAAATTGCAAGTAGGCACATTAGAATACTCACTCAAAC